>Ga0316604_10000027_pt1 | contig 271186 bp, 245 predicted proteins | sample OWC_soil_day20_C_FD_207650 | JGI IMG/M metagenome (GOLD analysis project Ga0316604, IMG submission 207650) | Wetland soil microbial communities from Old Woman Creek delta, Ohio, United States - OWC_soil_day20_CT | ecosystem: Environmental > Terrestrial > Soil > Wetlands | place: USA: Ohio... | reverse complement strand
CTCTTCCCATTCCGAACAGAGAAGTTAAGCCCAACTACGCCGATGGTACTGCACACAATGTGGGAGAGTAGGTAACCGCCACTTTTTTGAAACGCCCTTACAACTTTATCGTTGTAAGGGCGTTTTTGCTTTTAAACGTTTGTTGACTGAAGAATGGTATTCATGGATTTGAATATTCCGGGATCATCAACAAAACTTCGTTGTTGCTATGAGTCATTCGTGCTATCTTTGAGAAAATTTTCGTGATGGTAACAGGTCTAGTCGTTTTGTTGGGTTTATATGTTTTGTTTTTATGCGGTTGTGTGCATGTGTGGCATAAACATGGCATTGAGAAAACAGAGGCTGACCTGAATGTTGACATTTCGGTAATCGTTTGTGCAAGCAACGAGGAAGAAACGATCGGAGTTTTGTTGGATGAACTTATGCTGCAAATCTGTAGGGCGAAAGAAATTATTGTTGTAGACGATGGATCGGTTGACCGGACTGCCGAAATTGTAGCCTCTTTTCCAACGGTAAAATTGATCCGAACATCGGGAATAGGTAAGAAAAGAGCGCTTAAACTTGGGGTGGAAGCTGCGACATGCGATTTGATCGCTTGTACTGATGCTGATTGCAGTGTGTCCCCAACATGGCTGCAAGCCATCGCCTCCAGCTTTGCTACGTATAACCCTTCTCTGATTATAGCCCCGGTTTGCATGACCGCTGATCATACTTGCTGGCAGCAACTGCAAGCGGTAGAGTTTCTCTCTTTGGCCGCAGTTACTACAGGGTCGGCTTTGCTGGACCATCCGACGATGTGTAATGGCGCAAATTTGGCTTTCAGGAGAGAGGTTTGGTTGCAGTCTTTTGGCGATTTGAAAATGGAAGAGCCTTCAGGAGATGATATGTTTTTTATGATGTATTGTAAAAAACAGGGTGAGTCGATCCGGTATCTGAAATCACCCGAGGCAATGGTTACGATCAAGCCCAATGAGACGCTTTCACAATTCGTCAACCAGAGGCGACGATGGATATCCAAGAGTAAATCGTACAATGATATCGAAACTATTGTTCTGGCATTGATAACATTTTTGGTAACTTTGGCCCCGGTTTTCCTGATGGTCACGGGACATTTGTTGCCCGGTTTGTTGTTTTGGTGTGCCAAAACAGTGGCAGATACCTGGTTCGTGGGGTGTTTCTCCTCTTTTTTTAATACACAACCGCGAATGACAATAGTTCTTCTGTTAGCGGTAATTTATCCGTTTTATGTCTGTTATGTTGCCGTTTCAGGCCTCTTTTGCAAGGTTCATTGGAAATAATCAAATACAAAAATAGAATAGTAATGATACAGGAAGTAAAGCAGGTGGTAGAAGTCCTGCGTAAGGGTGGAGTTGTGTTGTATCCGACGGATACGGTTTGGGGGCTGGGTTGCGATGCAACAAACGAAGAGGCTGTGAAGCGGATTTACGAAATAAAACAACGGGCCGACAATAAGGCGATGTTGGTGTTGCTGGATAGTACGGCTAAGCTGCAGGGATATGTGGCCGATATTCCTGATTTGGCTTATGACTTGATTGAAATGAGTGTCAAACCATTGACTATTATCTATCCTCAGGGAAAAAATCTGGCAGCAAACCTTTTGGGTGAGGATGGAAGTATCGGTATTCGTGTATCCAACGAAGAATTTTCCAAGAAGGTTTGCGAAATGCTGCGCCGTCCGATTGTATCCACTTCGGCCAATATCAGCGGAGAACCTACGCCCCGTAATTTTGTGCAAATTTCTCAAACAATTATTGATGCCGTCGATTATGTGGTACAATACCGCCAGGATGATCTGTCGGAACCGGCTCCCTCTTCTATTATCAAACTGGGGCCCGGAAGCTTAGTGAAAGTAATCAGAGAATGAGATTAATCTTTTGAACTATCGAACAATATTTCTACTTTTGCAGTAGATAATTAAGGCAACCTTGAGAGGATTGCCTTGTTTGTAAGTCTCAAAATATCAATATTATAGTAAAATGGCAGAACGGAAAAAAGTATTTATTTATGGTGCATTGGGGATACTTATACTGGGTATGGCAGCCGCACTTATCTTTTTTGTCAAAAAATCGGCGGATAAGGATACTGAAATGAAGGGAATGGTGGCTCAGATGACGTATGAGAAAAGCCAGCTACAGCAAGAATACGAAGATTTTTCCAAATCGACAGACGGTCTGCAATTTAAGACGACGAACGATTCGTTATCTCATCAGATTGTGAAGCAAAAACAACGTATTCAATCGTTGATGGAAGAGTTGAAAACCGTAAAAGTGACTGACGTACAGAAGATAAATCAGTTGAAACAAGAACTGGCAACGGTGCGTAAAGTATTGCGCCAATACGTAATTATGGTCGATTCGCTCAATCGGCAAAATCAGGCTCTGACGGCAGAAAACCAAGAGGTAAAGCAAAAATATACGCAGGTATCGCTACATGCAGAGCAGCTTTCGAAAGAGAAGAGCTCGCTTCAGGAGAAGGTGATCCGTGCTGCACGATTAGATATAAAAGCGATGAGCGTGGAGACGTTGACCGATCGTAATAAACGCACTGACAGGGTCAACAAAACATCGATGATTCGGATCAATTTTACCATTGCCAAGAATGTAACGGCTGCACCCGGCAATAAACATGTTTATGCGCGGATTATGACACCCGATAATGAAGTTCTCTCCAAAGGGGATGTATTCCCTTATGAGAATCGTCAAATTCAGTATTCGTGCAAGAAAAGTGTTGAATATCAGGGAGAAGACCTTTCGGATGTGTTGTATTGGAAGGTAAACGAACTGCTATTTCCGGGTTCGTATCGCGTAGATCTATTTGCCGATGGTAATCTGATCGGTCAGGCCAGTTTCCGTTTGGCAAAATAATAAATCAACTGGCCTATGCAGCCGGTTCTCAAAGAGTATAAAACGTTCCTGCAGCTCGAAAAGTCGCTGTCTTCCAATACGGTGGCTGCCTATTTGAGCGATATTGAGAAACTGCTTGTTTTTCTTTCGGATGCGCACGTCGATTTTTTGCAGGTTACTATTGCACACTTGCAGGATTTTCTGATCGATTTAGCCGATTTGGGGATTTCTCCCCGTTCCCAAGCTCGTATTGTGTCGGGAATCAAATCGTTTTACGGCTTCCTGATGCTTACCAATAAGCTGGAGGAAGATCCTACGGAGCTGCTCGAATTGCCCAAAATAGGGCTTCATTTGCCCGAAGTGCTTTCTGTTGAAGAGATCAATGCCATTGTCGATGTAATTGATTTGTCGACTCCCGAAGGGCAACGCAACCGGGCCATGATTGAGATGATGTACGGATCAGGACTGCGGGTCTCGGAGCTGATCGATGTGAAACTGTCGAATATCGATCTGGAACATTCGTTTATGAAAGTAGACGGGAAGGGGAGTAAGCAGCGTTTGGTGCCTCTCTCCGAAGAATCGGAAACGCAGATGAAGCTATGGCTCCTGATTCGTAACGAAATGGTTATTCGAAAGGGCTTTGAGGATTATCTGTTCCTGAATCGCTGCGGGGCGAAATTGACTAGGGTAATGATTTTTACCATCGTCAAACAACTGGCTCAATTGGCCGGAATTAAAAAAAATATCAGTCCCCACACCTTTCGTCATTCGTTTGCTACTCATCTGCTCGAGGGAGGAGCCAATCTCCGGGTTATTCAGCAACTACTTGGTCATGAGTCGATAATGACTACCGAAATTTACACCCATATCGATGTGGAACTCCTCCGTGATACTGTGTTGAGTTTTCATCCCAGAAATAAAAAATAAAAAATGCGAACCGGCTTGTTGTCAGTTCGCATTTTTTGTATGATTGTAAGTCACTTAGAAATCAGACTGTCATGATCTCTTTTTCTTTGGCGACCATCATCTCATCTACTTTTTTGATAAACTTGTCGTGTAGTTTCTGAGCATCGTTTTCAGTGTCTTTGGCTACATCTTCAGGCACACCGTCTTTAACGGCTTTCTTGATATGTTCGATAGCGTCGCGTCGAGCGTTACGGATGCTTACTTTGGCATCTTCCACTTCTTGTTTCGCCTGTTTTACCAATTGTTTACGACGTTCCTCTGTCAGTGGAGGGATTCCAAGACGGATTGTTTCGCCATTATTAACCGGGGTGATACCCACTTCGGATGCCATGATAGCTTTTTCAATTACCGGAATCATCGCTTTTTCCCACGGTTGAATGGTGATTGTTTTTGCATCCGGGGTTGTAACCGTAGCAACCCCCGAGATGGGCACGTGGTTACCGTAATATTCTACATTTACTCCGTCGAGAATCCGTGGATTGGCTTTTCCGGCGCGGATATGAGCCAGTGATTCGTCTAAGAAACGGACTGCTCCGTCCATTTTATCTTCGGCAGCTTTTAGAAATACCTTTACATCTGTCATAGCAATTGTTATTTTAGGTGAAGGATATGATTTTTAATACTTTACATTTAGACTGTTAAGTACGGTTCTTATTTTTTCGAATGTCGTAATGGTGGTCGGTACCAGCGGAAGTCTGAGTTTGTTTTCGATCATTCCCATTACTGATAAGATGCTTTTTACTCCGGCCGGATTCCCATCCACAAACAACAGTTTGAAGAGCTCGTTAAACCGGTAATGGATTTCACGTGCGGCATCGTATTGTCCGTTTAGAGCCAGACGTACCATGCGGCTGAATTCATACGGGAAGGCATTTCCGATAACCGAAATGACACCCACAGCTCCCAGTGTAATCAGGGGAAAGGTGATGCCATCATCGCCGGAAATGACAACAAAATTCTCCGGTTTGTTTTTAATGATATCGTCGATCTGGGTGAAAATACCCGAAGCTTCTTTTATGGCAACAATGTTTTTAAAATCGTTGGCTAAACGCAGGGTCGTTTCGGCCGTCATGTTAACGCCCGTTCTTCCGGGAACGTTATAGAGAATGATCGGTAAACTCGACGCTGTTGCGATAGCTTTGAAATGTTGGTATAAACCCTCCTGCGACGGTTTATTGTAGTACGGAGTTACCGACAGAATGGCATCTACACCGCTTAAATCGTCGGTTTGAATCTGGTCGATCACGGCCTGTGTGTTGTTGCCTCCGATGCCCAGTACGATTGGTAGCCGTCCTGCGTTTACACGAATCACAAAGCGGGTTACTTCATCTCTCTCCTGTTTTGTCATGGTAACGGCCTCGGCGGTTGTGCCGGAAACAACCAGATAATCAGAGCCGTTCTTTATCAAATGTTCTACCAATTTGGCTAGAGCTTCGAAATCGATGGAATCGTCTGTCTTAAAAGGAGTAATCAGGGCAATGCCCATTCCGGTTAATTTACTTTTAGTCATAAATATAATAGAAATGCGAATGCAAATGTACACTTTTTTTGCCGCTTCTCTATCATTTTAGGCTAACATTTTGGTGTGTCTGTGTGAGTCTGCTGATACGGTTATGAGTAGAGTTTATGCTGCGATATACTGGTTTGGAAAAGAGAGGGAAATATGTTGTTTTGGTATAATATTCAATTAATCAGATTGATATGTTATTTGATTGCGAGGGTTGAAAAAAAAAGCTATCTTTGTTTTTTCAATGCAATAGAAAGAAAATAGACGTGATATGGATAATAAACTATTTATTTACAATACATTAAATAGAAAAAAAGAGCTTTTTGAACCGCTTCACGCTCCACATGTGGGAATGTATGTGTGCGGTCCTACGGTATATGGCGATGCTCATCTGGGGCATGCCCGTCCGGCAATTACGTTCGATTTGGTGTTTCGTTATCTGACACATTTGGGTTATAAAGTTCGATATGTGCGAAATATAACGGATGTAGGGCATTTGGAACACGATGCGGATACGGGAGAGGACAAAATTGCTAAAAAAGCACGTCTTGAACAGTTGGAACCGATGGAAGTGGTACAATATTATACCAACCGCTATCATAAAGCTATGGAAGCGCTTAATGTGTTGCCTCCCAGTATTGAACCTCATGCTTCAGGGCATATTATAGAGCAGATAGAGTTTGTAAAAAAGATACTGGATGCCGGATTTGCTTACGAAAGTCAGGGATCTATCTATTTTGATGTTGAGAAATATAACAAGTCGCATCACTATGGGAAGTTGTCGGGACGTAATATCGACGAATTGCTCGAGACTACACGCGATTTGGATGGACAGACGGAGAAACGAAAAAGCGTTGATTTTGCCCTTTGGAAAAAGGCGATGCCTGAGCATATCATGCGTTGGCCGTCGCCTTGGAGCGATGGTTTTCCGGGATGGCATCTCGAATGCTCGGTGATGGGAACCAAATATTTGGGCGAAACATTCGATATTCACGGTGGTGGAATGGATTTGGTATTCCCTCACCACGAATGCGAAATAGCACAGTCGACTGCCGCATTGGGACACGAGTCGGTGCATTACTGGATGCACAACAACATGATTACCATTAACGGACAGAAGATGGGAAAATCGTTGGGTAACTTCATTACGCTTGAAGAATTTTTTACCGGCAATCATAAATTATTGACTCAGCCGTTTAGCCCGATGACCATCCGTTTTTTTATACTTCAGGCACATTACCGTGGTACTGTGGATTTTAGTAGTGAAGCTTTGCAGGCTTCAGAGAAAGGGTTGTCACGGTTGATGGAAGGTTACTCCCGTTTACAGAAATTGTCGGCGGCAGCAGTAACTACGGTTGACGTATCTGGTCTGCGTGAAAAATGTGAGGCGGCTATGTGCGACGATTTGAATACGCCGGTGGTGATTGCACAATTGTTTGAAGCCGTGAAAGCTATTAATACGGTACATGATGGAAAGGGAACCATCTCCCAGTCCGACCTGGATGAGTTAAAGTCTGTTATGACGCTGTTTGTTGAAGCTATTTTGGGGCTGAAAACTCAGCTGTCGGATACTGATTCTTCGATCGAAGCATATAAAAAAGCAATTGATTTGTTGCTTAATATGCGTATGGAAGCAAAGTCTAATAAAGATTGGAAGACCGCAGATAAAATTCGTAATCAGTTGGCTTCCTTTGGATTTGACGTTAAAGACACCAAAGATGGCTTTGAATGGAAACTTTGATTCTTTTTGATAGTTTTCATTTGTTTTATAGATAAATAAAATTTGACGTTTTGTATTCGGTCGTTCGTAGAAGCGACTACTGACCTTTTACTCTATTTTGTTCTTTGTGATTTTATGTTAAATATCAGGGCAAAAGAAAATGCGACCTGTTTTGATAGAAAGATATTTGCTACTTTTGTGGGCAAATTTTAGTGGAACGATACTTAGACTGGCATTTCTGCGTTTATTGAAGTGAAATACTAAAAGCAACTCAAATGATTCGAGAATTGATTGTTTTGATGGGGCTACTAAGTGTCGCTCAATTGTCGTATAGTCAGAATTTTGCACATACTATTGAGGTTGGACCGGTAGCTGGCACTTCTTTTTATCTTGGCGATGCCAATCAAAAGTTGTTTGCTTACAGCAGGGCTCTGATCGGAGGGCTGGTTCGATATCCGTTGAATAACAGAATGGCATTGAAAGGAGCCTTGGTTGTAAGTGGAATAAAGGGGTATTCCGATGTGTATAAGATTGAATTTGATCACCATTATGTTTTTGCTACCTTGCAGGGTGAATTCAATTTTTTTCCGTACGAACAGTCGGATTATAATATCGAAAGTTCTGTGATCACTCCGTACATTTTAGGAGGAGTCGGATTTATAGCCTGTGGTAAACAGAAAAAAAATGTAACCTTGCTTACCGAACCAATTTCTCCGTCACGAGCAGTAGTATTGAGTTGCGGAATAGGAGGGAAGCTGAAGGTAAATAGTCGTGTTGACCTGAATTTGGAATGGACCATAAATAAAGCTTTGTCAGACAGGATAGAAGGGGTAGCCGAATTAAATGATTCGTATGGCTTGAATCAGAACATGACATTCAATAATGATTTTTATTCGACAGTTACAATTGCAATTACTTTTGCTATTTACACACAGAAATGTGAATGTAGGACAGGCTTTTTGAAAGGACATTGACGTTATTTACAGACAAAATAAACATGAGTTCATCTTTAGGGAAAATAGATAAGACCCGCATACCTCGCCATGTAGCTATTATTATGGATGGAAATGGGCGATGGGCAATGCAACAGGGTATGGCTCGTGCTTTTGGTCACCAGAGTGCTATAGGCGCAGTACGTGCTGCAACGGAGGCCGCCTCTGAACTTGGAATTCAATATTTGACGCTATATACCTTTTCGACAGAGAACTGGAGCAGACCTGAGGATGAGATAAAAGCACTGATGGAATTGTTTGCGGTCACCATAGAGAAAGAGACGCCTGACCTGCATAAAAATAATGTGCGTCTGATGTCAATCGGCGATCATGACCGTTTGCCTGTAGATGCCCAGCGGAGATTAAAGAAAAGTATTGAAACTACAGCAGAGAATACAGGACTTACCTTGGTTTTAGCCCTGAGTTATTCGGCAAGATGGGAGATAATTAATGCGGTAAAATTATTTTGTCAGGATGTGCAATCCGGAAAATCTAAGCCCGAGGATATGAACGATGAATTGTTCGCTCAATATCTTACGACACGAGGAATACCGGATCCTGATTTGTTGATTCGTACCAGCGGAGAAATGCGTATCAGTAATTTTTTACTGTGGCAGTTGGCTTATTCCGAACTTTACTTTACTAATACGCTTTGGCCTGATTTCGACAAAGAACAGTTTTTCGAGGCCATTTGCGATTATCAAAGCCGTGAACGCCGTTTCGGTAAGACCGGACAGCAACTGAAAATCGATTGATAATTTATTTTACTAAGCATACTTCATCTAAAAAGCATATGTTAAAACGAACATTATTTGCGTTCATTACCCTGATTTCTTCTGTATTGACTTTTGCTCAACAAACCGGAACACAATCTGCAGCTACCGACACAGTAAAATCAACAACTCCGAATATTTACTATTCACAAAATCCCAGAGAATATGAGATTGCGGGCATCAAGGTCTCCGGAAATACGATGTATGAAGAATATGTTTTGGTCGGCTTCTCTGGTTTGACCGTCGGACAAAAAATAAAGGTGCCGGGTGACGAGATTACCGGGGCATTGAAACGTTTCTGGAAGCAGGGATTCTTTTCGGATGTCAAAGTGTTGGCCTCTAAAATAGAAGGAAGTAAAGTGTGGATCGAGATTGTGGTTCAACAGCGACCGAAGATCTCCAAAGTTAATTATATAGGCCTAAAAAAATCGTATATTGAAGATGTCGATCCAAAAATCGGTATGATAAAAGGCAGTCAGCTAACTCCTGACTTGAAAGATAAAGCGGTAACTGTTATCAAAAAATATTTGAATGATAAGGGTTTCCGCTATGCTACGGTCAAGGTTATACAGAAAAATGATACGTTACAGAAAGGAATGGTGACCGTCGATATTGACGTTGATCAGGGCAATAAAGTAAAAGTGCATGAAATTTTTCTGGAAGGAAATCAGTCATTGTCGTTCAACCAAGTGGTAGGAGCGATGAAAAAGACCAATGAGCCTAAGCTGGTAAATCTTTTCAAGACAAAGCGATTTGTTGATGAGAATTTCGCTGCTGATAAAAACCTTATTATTGAACGTTATAACGAAAAAGGTTTTCGTGATGCTGCGATTGTATGGGATAGTGTTGCCCGTTTTGACGACAGGAGTGTCAATGTTTACCTGAAAGTAGATGAAGGCAAAAAATATTATATCCGAAATGTTTCTTGGGTCGGGAATACTATTTATCCGAGTGAATATTTAAGCATGGTGTTGGGCCTTAAAAAAGGAGATACGTACAATGCCAAATTGTTGAATAAACGGTTGAACATGGACGAGGACGCCATAGCGAAGTTTTATAAAAACAAAGGATATCTCTTTATGAACGTGGATCCGGTGGAAGTAAATACAGCCAATGACTCTATTGACTTCGAAATGCGTCTTTATGAAGGAAAACCGGCTACTATCAACGAGGTTAAGATCAGTGGAAATACGCATGTGTACGAACATGTAGTTCGTCGGGAAATGTATGTCGTTCCGGGTCAGTATTACAGTGAATCCGACTTGATGCGTACCATGCGTGAATTGGCTCAGTTGGGTAACTTCGAACAGGAAAAACTACTTCCTGATGTACAGCCTAATCCGGAAGAAGGAAATGTGGATATCAGTTGGCCTTTGGTTTCCAAATCGAACGACCAAGTTGAATTCTCTGCCGGTTGGGGACAAACTGGTGTCGTCGGAAGTCTCGGGTTGAAATTTAGTAATTTTGCGATCCAGAACTTATTCAAACCGTCTACTTACCGTTTTGTGCCGGAAGGTGAAGGGCAAACGTTCTCTATCTCGGGACAAACTAACGGTAGCTACTATCAGTCGTATAGCGTTTCGTTTGTGGAACCTTGGTTGGGAGGCAAACGCCCTAATTCATTGTCTTTATCAGCCTATTATTCGATACAAACAGGGGTGAGTGATCGTTATTCCAGTTATTTGAGTAACTATTACAGTAGTTATTATAGTAGCTACGGAAGCTCTTCTTCCAGTTATTCGTATGAAGCCGATCCTGATAAATATATTCACACTTTTGGCATCTCAGCCAGTTGGGGAAAACGTCTGCAATGGCCTGACGATTATTTCCAGTTGAATCTAGGGTTAGAGTATCAACGTTATTCATTAAAAAACTGGAGTTACTTTCTGATGTCTGACGGTACGGCTAATGTCGCAAGTTTGAATGTGGTTTTGAGTAGAAACTCGACAGATAATCCTATTTATACTCGTAGCGGATCGACATTTACATTATCCGGACAGTTTACTCCTCCGTATTCGTCTTTTGATCACAAAGATTATTCGGAATCGATGAGCGATCAGGATCGCTATCGGTGGGTGGAATTCTATAAGCTTAAATTCAAAAGTAAATTCTTTATTCCGCTTTCGAATGTGAGTAAAACCTTTGTGTTGATGGGCAGAACGGAATATGGATTTCTCGGGTATTATAATAAATACAAACGTTCTCCGTTTGAAACTTTCTACATGGGAGGTGACGGTATGACGGGTTATACCACGTATGGTACCGAGACTATCGGTTTACGCGGATATGAGAACGGATCACTTACGCCAACGGCTTCTTATTATAAAAACGGTACGTTGCAAAGTGCTCAGATTGGTTATGTATACACGAGAGTTGGAGCAGAACTGAGGTATCCTTTGTTACTGGAACAGACAACCAATATTTATGCGTTGGCTTTTGTGGATGCCGGAAACTGCTGGAGTACGGGTCGAGAGTTCAATCCGTTCGATTTGAAACGATCGGCTGGCGTTGGAGTCCGTATTTTCCTTCCGATGTTCGGATTATTGGGAATTGACTGGGCTTATGGTTTCGATAAAGTGAACGGTAGTACATCCTACGGTGGAAGTCACTTCCACTTTATTATCGGACAAGAATTCTGATTTTTGAATTTTATTTGTGCATAAAAATCATACGACTATGAAAAAGCTTATTATTTTGTTCGCCTTTTTGGTGGGAACATTGGGCTTTACTCATGCCCAAAAGTTTGCCATTGTCGACATGGAGTATATTCTGAAGCATGTTCCGGCTTATGAATCAGCCAATGAGCAACTGAATCAGGTGTCGAAAAAGTGGCAATCGGAGGTAGAGGAGAAAATGCAGGTGGTGCAGAATCTCTATAAGACTTATCAGACGGAAGTGGTCTTTATGTCTCCGGAAATGAAAACAAAACGTGAAAACGAGATTGTCGACAAAGAAAAGGCAACTCAGGACTTGAAAAAAAAATATTTTGGTCCGGAAGGAGAACTGTATAAGAAAAGGCAGAGCTTAATGAAACCGATACAGGATGAGGTTTACAACGCGATTCAGACTCTCTCGAACGATAAAGGGTATCAACTTGTACTCGACAAGTCTTCGGCGATGAACATCATCTTTTCGTCGCCTAGAATCGACATTAGCGACGATGTGCTGGTCAAACTTGGATATTCAAAATAAATCCCTATTTTTGCGAAAAAAATTCAACATTAAAAAATCAACCTATGCTTAAGAAAATTATTGTGCTGGTGTTGTGCGTTGCACCTATCATGGCTTTTGCCCAAAACAAATTTGGCCACATCAACACGCAGGATGTGTATAATGCCATGCCTGAAAAAGCAACCATTGAAAAGACCCTTCAAGAACTTGCTTCAAATTATGAAAAAGAACTGAATGGCATGCGTGAAGAGTACAACAAAAAAGTGAAAGAATTTGTAGATAAAAAGGATAGTATGCCGCAGTCTGTGTTGCAGGCCCGTCAAAGTGAAATAGTTGATATGGAACAACGTATCAGTACGTTGAATCAAACAGCTCAAACAGATCTGCAAAAGAAACAACAAGAATTGGTTCAGCCGATTGTAGACAAGATCAAAAAAGCAATCAATGATGTTGGTCTTGAAAACGGATTTATTTATATCTTCGATTTGCAGGTGCCTGCTATTCTCTATCATTCCGATCAAAGCGTAGATGTTTTACCTTTGGTAAAAAAGAAATTGAATATCAAATAAGTAACTGTACCAGATACATAAAAAAGCCAGTGCTCAATGAGTACTGGCTTTTTTTGTTGTAGATAATCGATTTATTTTCGTTTGTTGAGAATGATCAATGCTCCTATAATTCCCGGCACCCAACCGCACAACCATAGTAGAAAAACAATCAATACACTGCCACAACCTTTATCAAGAATAGCCAGAGGAGGGCAAAAAATAGCGAGAATAACCCTGAAAAGACTCATAAATAACCGCTTTATAGTAGTTTGAACTCTTCTCCCGGAGCCGGAATCTCAATATTTGTAAAGCCTTTTTTGCCAAGAATGTCGTGGTAGAATTGCTGGGTTTTGTACTCTCCATGTACCAGAAAGGTTTTCTTAATCTGATGGGCGTTCTGACACTCCAGAAAGCTACTCATTTCGCTGTAGTCGCCGTGACCCGAGAAGGCTTCTATCTTCTCTATCTTTGCTTTGAGCGGATGCATTTCGCCGAAAATGGAGATCTCCTTCAGTCCCGGCTGTTGGATGCGTGCACCCAAAGAGGTAGGTGAACAGTAGCCGACAATAAGTAAAGTATTGTTCGGATCTGCAATGTTGTTGGCTACGTGATGTTTGATGCGCCCGGCTTCCATCATGCCTGATGACGAAATGATGACACAGGGTTTCTTGTATTCGTTCAGCTTCTTCGATTCATCCACATTTTTGATATAGTGCAACGTATTGAATCCGAATGGATCGGGATCGTATTTCAACACCTCCTTCACATGATCGTTCATGCATTCGGTGTGCATACGGAAGACGTCGGTGGCATTGACCGAAAGCGGACTGTCGACAAAAATGTCGATCAGTGGCAGTTTACCGGCATTGTAGAGATTATTGAGTACAAAAACAATTTCCTGCGTACGCCCGATGGAGAATGACGGAATAATCAATTTGCCACCTTTTTCGACACAGGTTTCGGTAATGATGCGCAACAGATCTTCTTCCGACTCCTTATCTGCCTTGTGTAGGCGGTCGCCGTAGGTCGATTCGGTGATCAGGTAATCGCATTGCGGGAACGGTTCGGGCGGTTGAATAATACGGTTGTGCGGACGCCCGATGTCGCCGGTATAGGCCAGACGAATCACCTTGTCGCCCTCTTTTATTTCAAGATTTACCACAGCGCTGCCCAGCATGTGGCCCGTATTGGTAAACTTTACGTTGATGCCGTCGTGACTCTGTTTGTCGTTGATATAAAAGCGACGATTGTAGGCCACGCCGATAAAAAGCTTCATACAGGCTTCGGCATCCTTGTCGTTGTAGATGGGATGCACGGGAGGTAATCCTCTTTTTGCTAGCTTTTTGTTGTACCACTTCACATCAAGTTCCTGAATATGACCGCTGTCGGCCAGCATTATGGCACAGAGGTCGCGAGTGGCATTCGTGCAGATTATCGAACCTTCGAAGCCGTTGTTGTACATATAAGGAATTAAACCAGAGTGGTCGATATGAGCGTGGGTAAGAATGATGTGATCGATCTCTGCCGGATCGAAGCCGAGATTACGGTTCATAGCATCGGTCTCCATTCCCTTGCCCTGAAACATACCGCAGTCGAGCAATATTTTTTTGCCTTCATTGGTAGTTATCAAATGTTTGCTGCCGGTTACTTCGCGGGCAGCGCCGATAAATTTTATTTTCATTTGTATATAATTTTGATGATAAAGGACAAATAGAATTCCATGTTGCTACCAATTATATTCATCATCAATTAGGGTAGTAAAGCAACATGTTCATTTCATAATATGAGTATTTAGTTCGATAATCATTAAGATATTAAGACGTTGATTGAAAAATAAACCGATCTATGTCGGGGTTATTGCGTAATTCCATAATGGTCGAATATTTTATAGCATAGGCAAAGCTACGAAAAGATAACTAAAAATAATGCTATGGAGCTATTGTTATATAACATCCTGATTTTGTTAACCGGTTATCCGCACCTCTTCTCAATCACTACTAATAAGTATTTTCGGGTGAAACTTACCTATAGTATGGGATTGCCCGTGATGTGGGCGGTGTCTATCTTCGCGGCATCAAACTCTTATAACTAAATTAAAATAAATGTACTATGGTATTGAAGTATACAAGGAGTATTATTCGTGTAGTGTTTGTCGTTGCAATTGCTTTATGTTCATGGATAGATATGCACGCTCAGGAGCTCGATTCTATCAAGACACAATATCTGAATGAAGTGACGGTATCGGCCAGTCGATCTGTTCGTCCGTTGAAGAACATTCCGCATTCGGTCTATATTTTATCTCCGAAATCGCTGGCAGAAGATCTCTCTATTTCTACCGACATAACCGATCTGTTGGGCAAGGAGGTGCCGGGTCTGGCGCCCGGAGCACAAAGCCGTAGCAACTCGGGTCAAAGCCTGAGGGGGCGTTCGGCGCTGATTATGATCGATGGAGTTCCGCAAACCACACCCTTGCGGAATGGCGAGGTGGATATTCGATCGATCGATCCGGCAGTGGTGGAACGGGTAGAGGTAATTAAAGGTGCCACCGCCATTTACGGCAACGGAGCCACGGGGGGTATTATCAACTACATCACCAAACTACCTGAGCAGAAAAAGGGGTTGTACGGACAAACCAATATCAACCTCACCGGTGGACTGGCCTATACCGCCAATACCGTTGGCGGAAAGATAGGACAACTGTTGGGTGGTAGTTGGGGTAAATGGAGCGGAGTGATTTCGGCCAACTTCGAACAAACCGGAGAGTACAAAGACTCGAAGGGACGAATCATTGTGCCGAACTATAGCTTTGGAGAAACCGATTTTTCGAATGTCTTTGGCAAACTGGGCTATCAAATCTCTTCCAAACAAAGGATTCTGGCTACCTACAATTTCAATAAAACCCAGCAACACACCAATTACGCGGTAGTAAATGGCGATTATCTTACCGGTACACCAACATCGGGTGTTCTGGGGACACAACCGGGAGCACCTACCGGTACGCGCGGCAATCACAATGTGCATTTGCAATACACCCACGATCAGATATGGCAGAACACCTCGTTCGTGGCCGATGCCTATTATACCTCACGCCACGATGTGTTCTACTACTCTGCCGGCCGGTTTGACGGGGTGGACGGACAAAGTGAGATATACGACAGTAAAAAAGGGGTGCGGGGTGCCTTCAATTCGCGGGTACTCTATAACGACACTTTCTACACCACCTTTACCTACGGATTGGATGCGCTCAACGATGTTACTTCGCAACCGTTGCTGGATGGCCGCATCTGGGTACCGAAAATGCACATGAACAACCTGGCTCCTTTCGTTGAAACGGAGTGGATTATCCACAACGATATTATCGTCAACGGAGGATTCCGGTTCGAAAACACGAATATTAGCGTAGACGACTATCAGACACTGCGGCTTACCAATGCCAATGGCAAAACGGTTACGCCCAGTATTTCGGTGAAGGGAGGCGATCTGTCATACAATGCCGCACTCTACAACATCGGCATCCGGTTCAACCGGTTCAAAGCCTTCTCTCCGTTCGTGAGCTTTTCGCAGGGTTTCTCGGTAGCCGACATCGGATTGGCTCTACGGGCTTCCAAAGTACAGGATATTCGTGATATCAACACAACCGCCGTGAAAGTGAATAACTTTGAAATAGGCTCCATCAGTCAACTCGGCAACCTCCGCCTCGAACTCAGCGCGTTTTACAGCACCTCCAAACTCGGTACCGAAATGACCTATGATAATACTACCGGAGTTTTTGTGCTGGATCGGACACCCGAACACATCTACGGTTTCGAGGCATTGGCCAATTACCGTTTCAACTCCCGTTTGGAAGCCAACGCCACTTTCAGTTATATTGAAGGCAAACAAGACACGGCATCCACCGGGCATTACAATGCCTATATGAACGGACGGCGCATCTCGGCTCCGAAAGTAACCTCCTACATCTCTTATGCTCCTTTGACGGGTCTCAATCTCCGCTTGCAATATCTGGGAGTATTGTCGCGGAACCGGTTTGCCCAACTATCATCCGGTTTGTACAATCCTTACGAAGGCCCAGTCAGAGCCTATCACGTGTTCAGTTTCAACGGATCGTATGCTGTCAATCGGAATGTTTCGCTCACCCTCGGCATCGACAATCTGTTTAATACCGATTATTTTCTTGCCCGCTCGCAATATTATGTGCTCAATACATTGTATGGCAAAGGGCGTGGAAGTTCGTTCAATCTGGGGGTAGTCATCAGGTACTGATTAATTTCCTCTCCATCATCAAACAAGAGGATGTCTTTCAAAAAGGCATCCTCTTGTGTCGTTCTGTATACAGGCCGAAGCATCTGTTGGTATCACTCTATGCAGTTTTCAGTTGTATCTCCAACCACTCCCGAATCTCTTTAGAGAACCTCAGTTCGACCAACGAAAGCAACCGGTCGGTGGTATTTACTTTGGAAGCCGCTACCTTTTTCAGAAACTCAAAGAATTTCGCTTCGCCCACTTTTTGAGAGAAGTCATACAGTATCAGAGCACCTTTTTCATACAACACCGTCTCAGCCTTCTCGTTGCCACGACTAATTTCCCATATGGGAGGCGTATCTTTGCTCCTCTTTCTAAATCCATCTAATTTATTCTGAAATACAGTATCTCCAAGCCGTTCTCTGAAATGAAGCACCATGCTATAATTGGCAAATGATTCATTCAGCCAATCCTCTCAGATAGTTGCATTGGCATTCTTCCACCAGAAATGGGCTATTTCGTGCGCAAGTCCGACACGGGTGTCGAAGTTGAAATGATTGGTTCGCCAGGAAACAAAGTTTTTCCGTGAATAGCCACCTCCTGTGGTAGGTGCAAGTGATAGTTTGAAATAGGTGCTATCCTGAGGACCGAATAGTTTACTGTATAAATCGAATATAAACGCACACTCAGTGAGAACAGAGTCAGCTTCACTCTCCTGCAAATTACTGTGATTAAGTTCTGTGTGTGATTTTTGATTCTGTATTTGTTTGGTTTTCAAATCTCTGAATGCCACAATCACATTGTCGTAAGCCGGCCACGGTTGCTTCATCAGCCAGCGGCCATTTTTGCCCGAAATAATACCCGAACCGGTTACCTTGTAGGCTTTGTCCGTGGAGATATCGATGATAGAGGTGAAGTTTTTGCTTGCATTGTTGAGAGGAAACCAGGCGCTATACATATTGAGCTCCACCCATTCGTCCAGAAAAGTCTGCGCCCACCGATTCAGCCCTTTCATGCGACAGTCTTAACTTACCCGAACTGTTTGCAAAGACGGAGTTCGGGCCTTTTTCGTAAGTGTGAGCCGACTGCCGTTGGGAATATAGAGTATGGGCGATGGCGCTGCGGTATCGAACCGGAATGCGATGTGTGTGCGGATTCCTTTAACGGCCTGAATAGAGCTCTGTTTCTACAATACCAATGCAATGGTGTCTTTGTCCTTAAAATCTATTTTCAAGGTGCCATCCACATGTACGGTGTGCTGTTTCATGTCGAGATTGACGAATAGGTTGTAGTTCGTGACTTCCTGGGCTTTGACCGAGAGCGATAAGCATAAAATGAGCAATATTACGTAATGTGTTCTTCCGAACATTAGATGTGCATTTTTAGTTCGTCTTTTTTGCTTCCAGCATTACTTTCCCATCTTTGGTTACGTTTACTTTGGTGGTGTTGGTCGACGCGTCTTTCAAAAACTCCAGCTCCAACCCCATTCCGTTGATAAAAACAAAGAGTTTGTTGGTGCTCATCGGGTACACGGAGAAAGGAGCTGCATCGGTGGTAAGTATCAACGTGTGATCTTTCTTCGTGATCCGAAAGTTGTTGTTGGGAACCGAAGTGATATATGTTCCTACAAATTGTTGCAGAACCTCATCGGATAAAGCTACGATTGGAGAGTGCATCAGCTTTTTTGCCGTGCAGTCTGTTTTTCCGTTTCCTGTTACCACCAACGAGTCGCTTTTCGGAAACTCGAACCGAACTTGCATTCCTTTCAGGTAGAGATCGTTTCTCACGGCATTGTCGTTAAGGAAGAACTTGCTTTCAGATTCAGGGTATAGGGTGAGCAGTGGTAACCGGTCACACGACACTACCAGCGTATTGTTTGCTTTGACAATGGCAAGCATCCTGCCGAATGAGTCTTGATAGAGGCCGCTGTAATTGTTCAGAACCGTTGCGGATAACTTCACGATCTTAGGAGCGTCCGCTGCACCACCCGGAACCGAAAACGGCTTCTCCTTTGTTCCGAAATCGATAATGGGGTAATGCCAGTCGGCCAGCAGAAACTTAATGCCGTCCCAGATACCTTTGAAGTGAATGGTGTTGTGCACCTCGTCTGGATGTTTGTCGAATTTCCAGGCAAAGTTTTTGGGAGCATATTTCTTTAGCAGGGCGTCCAGAGAATCGACTCCCATCGATAGCCCTTCATTGGCCATGGTCAGGTAGAGCCGAGTGGGGAAGTCGGGCGTTTTGGCGAGCAGCTCTTGAGTTTTATTCAGAATGATATTGTTGTCCCACCACATGCTCGGACTAAGGGAGAGGTAAGCGTTGAAATAGAGCGGATCGCTGACAAAGGCGTTCATCACAAACAGCCCTCCGAACGACACGCCACCCAGCAGCCGGTAGTTGTAGGTGCGGTAGTTTTTCTCCACAAACGGTACCAGCTCTTCTTTGATGAAGCGGTAAAGGCTGTCGGCACCGCCGCCCTTGTGGCTGTTGCCCGGTGTAGGGGTAAGGTCGTGTTCGCGCCTGTCACCGCCGGTTACGATACCCACCACAATAGTTTGCGGAATGCTTTTGATGTCGGAATTGGAGAGCCAACCGAGATTTTGCGCCGTATGGTTGAAGTTCCACTGCGCATCGAGCATATAGAGCACCGGGTATTTTTTCGTGCTCTTCTCGTAGCCCTCCGGCAGGGAGATCATGATGGTGCGATCCTCGTTGAGGATTGCCGAATGGAACTTCAGCGAGTAGCCGGTAGTCACTGTAACCGGTTCCGTTTTGAAGTCACTGAGTGCAGGCACCTGACCCGATGCCAGTACCGAACAGATCATTCCGGCCAGACAAAGTAATGTGAATTTTTTCATGGGGGTGTTTTTAGAATTAGATTTATTTGCCCATAGGGCATACATATCAATAGAAAATATATTCACCTTAACCGTTGATTTTCCATAGGGAATACACCGGATGTGAATGTCCTAACGGACAATTTTGTTTCCGGAGGATCTTATTTCTATTGATATGCAAGTCCTAACGGACTTACGGGCATTGACTGACTCAGTTGTATTTTGTTCCGATTGCTGCATTTTTCTCTGCAAATGTATGTTTTTCTTCCTGTAACACCTTGGGAGCATGGAAATAATTTATGTTTTGCGAGTCTCGATGTGCAATTCGTCCGATGATGCCGTAACCAACAAATGTTTCGTTTCGACACAATGCTTCAAAACAGGCAAACGGTACTCTTCTTCTGTAACATAAGTATCGAATTTAGAAATCATACGGATAACTTTTACAATTCAACCGCTACTCCTTTCCAATTCATAAGTATGAGTTTTCAGTAAGACTTATATTTAAGTATATATCAGACTTATGTCTTAGATATTTTAGACTTATATCTTAATATATCTAAGACTTATAGCATAATTAAAATATATACTTATCTTTGCAAGAAACAGACAGTATCAAATCCAAAAAACATACTGAAACAATGGCAATTAAATACCGAGTAAGAACCAAGCCCGACAATATCGGGAAACGGGAGACACCGAAGTATTATGCAGTCCCCGTGCAACGAGGCGTTGCAGACATAAAGGTGTTGAGCGAACGGCTGGCCGAAAGAAGTTCGATGAGCCGCAGTGATGTGTATGGTGTTATCATCGGCTTGGTGCCGCTTATCGAGGAGTATCTGCACGATGGATACGCCGTCAAAATCGACGAGCTAGGCATCTTCTCCCTGTCGGCCAGCAGCGAAGGCTTCGACACGCCCGAAGAGTGCACTCCACATCTTGTACATGCGAAGAAAATCTGCTTTCGAGCCGACAAACAACTAAAGAAGCAGTTGAAGAACGTGAAGTTCGAAAGGGATAAGAAAGTATAGACGAATCAGGCCTTGTTGCCTTTCCACTTCTCCAAAGCCGCTATGATGAGATCGACACATGCCTCGGGGCCGAAGAGCGAGCTATCGACGGTGAGGTGGTAATTTGCCGCATCGCCCCAGGTTTTGTGGGTATAGCGACGGCAGTAGTTGATGCGTTCGCGGTCCTTGCGTTCCATCTCTTTCGCGGCCAGTTCGGGTGCAATGCGGTAGTTGTGGATAATGCGGTCGATGCGAAACGCTTTGCCTGCGTGTACAAAGAGGTTGAAAGTGGGCTGGCTCTTGAGAATAAAGTCGGCACAACGACCTACGATTACGCAGGACTCCCGTGTAGCAATATCACGAATCACCTTGCTCTGCACCATAAAGAGCGAGTCGAGCGGCGGCATCTCTTCGCTGACGTAGGCGTAGTTCTGCTCGTACAGGTCGTAGAGTAGCGCATTGGCCAGCTTTTGTTCGTGCTCCTGGACATATTCCGGAGTAAATCCGCCTTCGAGCGCGGTAAGGTCGATTAGTTTGCTGTCGTAGAATGCGATGCCCAGCTTGCGGGCCAGTATCTCACCGATTTCGTGTCCACCGCTACCATATTCGCGGGCAATGGTGATGACAAGTTGCTGTTTCGGTTCGGCAACGAATACGGCAGGAGCTTTTTCTGCTTCAATCGGTTTGTTTCCCAGCCATTGGTCGATAAACGAAATGTGTTTGGCATAAAAGCGGACAATGGTACCGACCAGCAAAGCAGCGGCTACCGTCCCCTCGCGAACTCCTTCCAGACGATGCAACAGCAGAAAAGAGCTTGCCACGCCAAGCACGACCAACGAACAGTCGACACTGACCTTTGCTTTGCCGAACTCCAGCCGGAACACCTTGGCAAGAGCAAGCGACAACCCTTCACCGGCAAGATAGGTTACCTTTGCTTTCACTTCGAGAAAGACCCCGAAGCCCAGCACCACGCAGCTCAACAAGCAGAGTGCCCATTGCGCGAAATAGTTAGAGGTGTGAATCCAGGAGAGCAGTGGCATGGTGAGGTCGATGAAGAGTCCGAAGGCGGAGACAGCGATGATCTGCGTAAGCTGAATCCATTCGTATTGCTTGCGCAACAGTACGATTTGCAGCAGAATCAGTCCCATATTCATCAGGATAGTAGTGGTTCCCATCGTGAGCGGAAAAGCCTTGCTGTAGACATAGGGTGGGGCGGAGATGGGCGACGTGCCCAGGTTTGCCTTGACCGACAACACTACGCCGAGCGCCATAATAAACAGCCCGGCTACCAATAACAGACATCTTTTTGCCAATCCTTCCTGCTTCATCTTTTCTATCTGACATAAACCATTAAGAAATTAAGGAGCATGAAGTCGTGTTCTCAATATTCTTAATGCCTTAATGGTGAAATCGTTTTGCGATATAAAAAAAAAGATAACCGTCGTTATCCTTTTTCTATCTTTTACAGAGCGTTCATCTTGTCGACCAACTCGTCGACCGGAACCAACTGCTGTTCGCCGCTTGTCATGTTTTTGAGCATAACGGCATTGGCATTGATTTCGTTTTCGCCGACAATCGCCACAAAGGGGATCTTTTTGCTGTCGGCGTAGCTCATCTGTTTCTTGATTTTTGCCGCTTCGGGGAAGATTTCGGCATTGATACCGGCTGCGCGTACGGCTTTCAGCAACGGTAGGCAGAAGCGTTGCTCCTTGTCGCCGAAGTTGATAAACAGCAGGCGTGTATTCTCTTCCGACATAGCCGGAAAGCCATTCAGTTGGTTGAGTACATCGTAGATGCGGTCGGCACCGAAGGAGATGCCCACACCCGAAACGCCGTCCATGCCGAATACGCCGGTGAGGTTGTCGTAACGACCGCCACCGCTGATGCTCCCGATCTGTACGTCGTTCGCTTTCACCTCGATGATGGCACCGGTATAGTAGTTCAGGCCGCGGGCCAACGTCAGGTCGAGTTCGATGTTTGTTTGTATTCCTGTTAGTTTTACTATCTCTAAAATTTCTTCAATCTCAGAAAGTCCTTTATTCGCAATCTCAGAATCCATCAAGATTGCTTTGAGTTGTCTTAATATAATATCATTATTCTTCCATGTTGTATCAAAAGAAGAATCGTCTTTTTTAATAGAAGGAGGAGGTATGATGAATAGAATACTTTTAAGTTCTGTGAGAGCATCTTCTTGGAATCCTTTATCTCGTAATTCCTGAAGAACTTTTTCTTCGCCAATTTTATCTAGTTTATCAATTGCTGTTGTAATATCAATCAAACGATCAGGTTCTCCGATATACTCGGCAATACCGGCCAATATTTTGCGGTTGTTGAGTTTAATGGTAACATTGATGCCCAGACGGTGAAATACCTCATCGATCATCTGCAGCAGTTCGGCTTCGTTTACCAGCGAATTGCTTCCTACCACGTCTGCATCGCACTGGTAGAACTCGCGATAACGCCCTTTTTGCGGACGATCGGCGCGCCATACCGGCTGAATCTGGTAACGTTTGAAAGGAAAGGTAATCTGGTCGCGGTGTTGCACCACGTAACGGGCAAAAGGAACGGTGAGGTCGTAACGAAGTCCCTTTTCGGAGATCTTTGAGGTAAGCTTCACGCTGTTTTTGGCAGCCCATTCTTCATCGGCAACGCCACCGGCAAAATCACCCGAATTCAATATTTTGAACAAAAGCTTGTCGCCCTCTTCGCCGTACTTTCCCATTAGGGTCGAGAGGTTCTCCTGAGCGGGGGTCTCGATCTGGCGAAAGCCATAGAGTTGAAAAACAGACTTAATGGTGTTGAAAATATAGTTGCGGTTCGCCATTTCTTCGGGCGAAAAGTCGCGTGTTCCTTTGGGTATGGAGGGTTTTTGCATCGCTGAAAAATTTTCCGCAAAGTTACTGAAAAAGGACAAGTCATGCAAAAGGGATTTATCGTACCTTTACAGTTGAAAATAGAGACGATGACCTTCGATCCGATTTCTCCGTATTATTTTCGAATCTTCAAATTGTTACGATGCTCAATCGCTTTTTAATCGATAAAATACTATCCAAACTACCCTTTGAACCGACGGTACAACAGTCAGCTCTTATCGAATTACTATCGGTTTTTCTGACTTCGCAGGAGCGTGAGAAGGCTTTTCTGCTCAAAGGATATGCCGGTACGGGTAAAACGTCGGTAGTAAGCGCTTTGGTAAAGAGTTTCGACGAGTTGCAGCAGAAGGTAATATTGCTGGCTCCCACGGGACGGGCGGCCAAGGTACTGTCGCACTATTCGGGTCATCCGGCATTTACCATTCACAAAAAGATCTATCGCCAGAAATCGGCTGCCGATTTTATCTTTACGCTCGATAACAACCTGCACAAACACACGCTTTTTATTATCGACGAGGCTTCGATGATTGCCAATATGCCGGGCGAAGGCAGTATGTTCGGCTCGGGACAACTGCTCGACGATCTGGTGCAATACATCTATAGCAGCGACGGATGCAGTATGATTTTGCTGGGCGATACGGCTCAGCTGCCGCCGGTGATGCAACCCGTAAGTCCGGCGCTGGAACTCTCCAAGTTGCAGAGTTTTGGGCTGAATGTGATCGAATTCACGCTCACGCAAGTGGTGCGCCAGGCCGAAGAAAGCGGGGTTCTTTTTAATGCCACCGCGTTGCGCAATAACTTGCTGGAAGGGACAACACACTTGCACCCGCAATTTGAGGTAGCATCGTTTGCCGATATTCGGAATCTTCCGGGAGACGAATTAATCGACACATTACAAGCGGAATATAATAAAACAGGAGTGGAAGAGACCATCGTTATTACCCGTTCCAACAAGCGAGCCAACCTCTACAACAACGGCATCCGGGCACGCGTTTTCCAAAAAGAGGAGGAGATCAGTGGTGGCGATTTGGTAATGGTGGTGAAGAATAACTATTTCTGGAGCAAGGATTACCCCGAGATGGAGTTTATAGCCAACGGCGATGTGGCCGAAGTGCAGCGTATCCTTCGTTACAGAGAGTTGTACGGCTTCCGCTTTGCCGATGTGTTGCTGCGGTTTATCGATTACGACTGCGAGATAGAGGCGCGTATTCTGGTGGAAGCTCTGCAAGCGGAAACGCCTGCAAGCCTGAATGAGATGAATAAAAAACTCTACGAAGCTGTGAGCGAAGATTATGCTCATATCGGGAACCGACGCGAACGGGCCAAAGAGATGCAGAAGAACGAGTTTTACAATGCTCTACAGGTGAAGTTCGCCTATGCCGTCACCTGTCACAAAGCACAGGGAGGACAATGGCAAACAGTTTTTATCGATCAGGGAAACATTCCCGAAGAGCAACTCAACACCGATTATTACCGCTGGCTCTACACCGCATTGACTCGTGCAACCAACAAGGTGTATCTGGTTAACTTTGCAAAAGAGTTTTTCAAAGAGACCCCGGAAGATAGTAAGCGGTAGTTAGTAGCCAGTAGTCAGTAGTCAAGACGCAATGGCTGAATTGTTTAACTGTTGAATCGTTAATCGAAGAGTTTTGAAACATTGGAATCTTGAAATGATGATAACAATCTATAATTTATCTCCTTCGGAAGCTGTGAGTGCTCATAATAAACGCGTTATCTCTGTCGGTTTGCATCCGTGGAACATTGGTGCCGACTGGAAAAAACAGCTACAAATTCTCGGTGAAAGTGCAGGACGGGAACATGTTGTGCTGATCGGAGAAGCCGGACTGGACAAACTGTGCAAAACAGATTTCGATCTGCAGCAGACGGTCTTTCTTCGACAGATCGAACTGGCGGAAGAGATCAAAAAGCCCTTAATCATCCATTGTGTGAAGGCGTGGCAGGAGCTGACTGCCATCCACAAAAAAGTTATTCCCTCCGTTCCCTGGATTCTTCATGGCTTCCGGGGCAAACCGGAGCTGGCAAAACAATTACTGGAACTCGGCTTTTACCTCTCTTTTGGGGAGAAATTCAATGAAGAGAGCCTCCGCATTACACCTCTGGAACGGCTTTGTACCGAAACGGATGAAAGCAAATTGACTATCGACGAGATTTACAGTAAAATTGCCGAGACGAAAGAAACTTCTATCGAACTCTTGATTGAAAAGGCAAATCGATTAATTACAAAGGAAAGTGGACAATTTGTCGATATTCATACGCACCAAACAGGCGCTGCTTTATAATTTTTTTATCATACACGTGCTATTGTCATTGCCGACATATTGTCCGTAATTAGGAATCATAGTGTATTCTTGTTTAGTGTAAAATCGGATAGCTTCGGGTTGTCCTTTGCCGGTTTCGAGCACAGCCGAAATATACCCCAGTTCACGAGCCCAGGTTTCTAATTCTTTCAGAATGGCATCGGCAATACCATTTCCTCTGAAATTTTCCTGAAGAAACACACGCTTTATCTCTACCGTTTCGTGATCGAATGGTTTGAAGCAACCACAGCCTACGGCTTGCCCGTCTATTCGGGCAATTACCACGGTGTCTATTTTTTCCACCCGGTTAAATGCGTTATACTGTTTTTGTAAATCTCCGTAACGGCTGTTTAAATCTTTGTCCAATTCGTGAATTAACTTGCAAAAATCAGGATTGGTGCTGGTTGTTTTTTCAGTTTGAAATTCGTGTTTCGTTTGCATTTTGGTCGAAATTTATAACAATAGTAAGATAATCACAATTACAATACCGATACTGGCGAAGAGAATGCCTCTTCGGAAAAACCGGGTGCCGGGTTTAAACATCCAAAGTGCCGAAACGGCCATAAAAGCAAGGAGGCACCCGAAAACAGCAGAGGGGAGTGAAGTTGCCTTTTTGCTTGCTGCAACATGCAGGTCGGTGATAATTTTTACGTAGGTAGGATAATCGGTCTTCGTATAGCTTACGGCACCGTTGGTTCGGTTGTAGGTTCCCTCTTTGAAAAAGACAATGTTGTTTTCGATCTTCAACACTTTAAGGCTTTTGATATGGAGGGCTTCTCCCAGTGCATAGACCTCGATGCCGGGGGCAATCGTCTTCTCTATCCGTGTCTCCTGTCGTAAAAAGCCTCTGTCGCGAAAGATCATTATCACTCCGCTAATGCAGTATATCAGCGTCATTCCTATAATTAAAAAGCCTATATCGCGGTGTAAACTCCGCATATAGTACTGAATCGATTTCTTTGGTTTTTGTTCCATAAAACGCGGTTTTAATAGCAAAGTAAATTTGATTTTTTATCTCTTATTCAATCACAATCTCATATTTTACAAGCAATCCGGGCACGCCTTGTAACGAAAATTTTGCTTTACGAAGCGTATTTGCTTCCGGATCGATAGTATAATTGTATGCCGATGAGAAGTCAGTCTCTTTTAGGTTTGTATGGTGAAACACTGCATTTTCGAGATTGCACTCTGTGAAACGCGCTTTGCTCAGATCGCATTCGGTAAAGTCGGCATTGCGTAGCAAACAGTTGACAAACGGTGTTTTGGTCAGTTTTTTACCCGAAAACAGACTGTAATCCATAGGACAGTTTTCGAAACGGACATTGAGTAATGTGTCGTTACAATCGATAAACGAAGTACCCGTGAGTTTGCAGCCGGAAAAAGCAACGTTATTCAGTTGGCAATTGTTCATCTTGACAATGCTCAGGTTGCAACCCACAAACCGGCAATCGATGTAAGTCCCAGACATGTATTCTGTCTCTGAAAAATCGCAGTTGGTAAAGGTACAGTTGTCGAACTCGCAGCCACGGAGCTCGTCTTGCGTGAATGTCCGGTTGGTAAATTCTTTGTCGTCGTGGATAACCATAAATTGTATTGTGTAACGTTGAGTGCTTAATGTTTAATGTTTAGTGTTTTTGGTGATAGCTCCGTTTTAAGGCACTTAATTTGTTCGCTATTTTATCAATCTGTAACTGCACTTTATCTAAGTCTGATTGCTGGATGTAATTCAAATCGTTAGCTATTTGTAATTGGCAGAATGTCTCTAATAAAGAACCATAAGCAACTTCTATAAATCGCTCTTTTTCTTTGTCGGATGTGCGTGAAGTTCCTTCTACAATATTCGAAACGACAGAAACTCCAGCCCGTTGTAATTGAGAAGCAAGTCCAAATTTTTCCCGATCCGGAAATTTATCTGTTAGCATATAAAGATGCTTCACGTAGATGCGGGCATCCTGATAAACCTCTAATTTTTCAAAACTGTATTTCTTTGGCTGACTCACCATAAATAAACATTACACAGTAAACGTTTAACAATTCTATCCCATCACGATCCCTTTGGTTAGGAATGCTTCTTTCAGTTTGAGCAAAGCATCGCTTTTTACCTGATCGGTATTGGTGATGGTACTCCAGAAGCGTACGGTCAGTCGACAGGAACGTTCCTGTACTTGCGTAAAGAGGATGACCGGCTGTTTTTTTGCAATCACATGAGGAACCGTGTTTACGGTTGTATTGATAATCGTACTGATGACGTTGGCATCCAGTTCGTCGCCGGTAAGAGCAATTTCTATCATGACTCGTCGCTGATCGTTGCTGTAGGTCCAGTTGACTATATTTTGCGACAGAATGGTGCCGTTCGGAATAATTACTTCGGCGCCGTCGGCCGTGTTGAGGGTGCTGGCTCGCAAGCCGATCTCTTTCACTTTGCCCGATTGTCCGCTCACTTCTATTACGTCGCCGATTTGTAACGATCCATCGAAAATCAGAATGATACCCGATACGAAGTTATTGACGATATTTTGCAAGCCCATACCGATACCAACGCCGAGAGCGCCGAGCACGATGGTGATTTTGTCGATAGGTAATCCAGAAGCAGCTACCGCTAACAGATAACCGCCACAAAGAACAAACAATCGTAGCATCAATAACCTTGAATGCTGCCCTTTCGAGATCATACCGTCTTCGGCTTCATTGCCTGTTTCGCCGAAAAGGAAGCTGATCAACCGTTGCAGAATATGGGCAACCCAGATGATAAGAAAGAACAGCAACACACTCGACAATTTGAACGAGATACTACCTATTGAGCGGGTAGATGTAAGCAGATCGCCTACCCATTCGCTGATACCGTGGTATATATTTAGATTGGAAGCCAGCATTATGAACCATAAGATAAGAGCAAACGCTATCATCGGCAACTTCAGTTTGCCTGTTACCAGCGTAGGGTCGAAAGGAACCTTGATTCCTTTTCGCAGCCGACCAAGCTGTATCTGCAACAAGATAACTTCCAGAATTGTATCGATACAGATGGGTAATATAACAGCCTGCATTAGGGTAAAGATTGATGTTACGCCAATAATGCCGGCAAGCGAAAAACGGCCGAAGATGTTCGTCAAAATCGATGATACGGCTAAGAGTACGGAGAGATACATCGACATACGGATCCACTTACGGAAGGATACTTTGTCGTTGCAACGATTGTAAAATCTCAGGGCAAATACTATTACGCCAATTTGCAACAATACCAGCCAGTAACGTTGTAGTAACTTCGGTTCGACCCAAACGTAGGAGACGGAAACAAGGACAAACAATACCACCAAAACAATCCAGGCATACCATGTTTTGCGATCCCATTGCGTAAAGAAGATAACCGATGCAATAATAAATGAGATAAGATATTCTCCCGTCAGGTAAAGTGTGGGGGCATAGGCATCGAAGAAGGGGATAAGAGCCAGCAATACCATCAGCAGCGCCAACACCGGATGGGTGTTGATATACTTTAAGCGGAGAAATGTGAAATGTTCCTTTGGGTCATTAAATGCTTTTAACTGACGTCGTTTTACCCACCACCAACCGAACAGCAGCAACGCTACCAGCAGCATCACAATGCGGCGTTGCGATGTTTTGTCGAAATAATAAGCGAGCGCTTTCTGTTCCATCATGGAGATGGATGATGCCGATTTGTGAAGTTGTAGTCCTACCGTGTCGGGCACAGTGAATTGCCACAGGCAGGGCGCTTCCGGACCGAACAGCTGTAGATCGGCTTTGTCGAGCCGGTTGTCGAGCATATTAAGCATGTTGGCAATGTTCATCGAATTGTCTGATACCTTCAGTTTCAGTTCGTTCAACTGGTTTAGACCGACACGGGTTATGCTATCGGTACGCATCCATTTACGTTGCATCCGGTCGAGTCGCTTATCGAATACTTTGGACATCACCGTATCTTTATCCAACCGAATAAAGATAGAGTCTTTCATCGCCGTTTTTAAATACAGTTTGGCATGATAAAAACGGTTGTATGTCGTGGTTAAAAATTGTCTGAGTTGTTGATTGTCGTCATCGAGATTTTCGATGAAACTCTGATAAAGGTATAGATTTCGCAGGTTTACACGGGCGCGCCTACCTCCAAGACGTTCGCGGATTTCGGCAATATCTTTGGTGATCTTATCCAGACGACGACCGGAGCTCATCACTTTCAGGCTCATTTTTACACTGTCGCGAATTGTGTTTAGTTTGTCGTTCACCCGTTCGATGCTTGTCATGTAGTCACCGGAGGTAATCGTGTCGGCGGTTGCCCATATCATTTTCCGGTGGTGCCGGAGCGTGTCGTGTTTGAGGTTTTTGCTCACCTTGCCGGTGTCGGTTGCAGCTGATGGGGTAGGGAGAGGTGGCGTTGTTTGTGCCGTTACAATGGCTGTGGTCGCAATTAAAATGCTGAACAATAAAACTATTTTTTTCATCTGCTACAATCTTGTCTCTGTTATCGGTTTATTCAAAATGTGGGCTGGCTACTAATTCCAGCCGGTTTCCTTCCGGATCGAGAACCACGCCTTCGTAATAACCGTCACCGGTTCTGCGCGGAAGACTCGCTACTTCAATGCCGTCATGCTGCATCTTCGCCGTAAGTGCGTCTACTTCGGAGGGTGTGCCTATTGTTATCGCTATGTGTGTCCACCCAAAGGTGTCGTCTGTCTGGCCGGAGGTAATATCGTTTCGATGCATCAGTTCGATGCGGCCACCGTCGGCAAAATAGATAAAAAAAGAGGAAAATCCTTTGGCAGAGTTCTTATACCGTTCTCCCGAGCTGCAATCGAAATATTTCAGGTAGAACGCTCTCATCTTTTCCAGACTTTGTGCCCAGAGCGCAATGTGATCTATTTTCATCTGTTCTTGTAATTGTCTGTTCCGCTTTGTCAGGATTCAAAACCGGAGATGTTCGGATTGTGTATCAAAAACGACTCAAACTGATCGCGTTTGCCCGGTTGTATCTCTATGTTGTACTCCACGCAAACGATTCCCGATTGTTTGCTGGTTTTAATGCGCAGGTATTTGATGTTCATTCTTCCAAATTCGGCTTCGAGTGTTTCGAGAGAGTATGTTTCGGGTTGGAAGCGTATTTCGTAATTCTTCATCTGGTGCAGCGAGTCGAAGGTGCTTTCGAATTTGAACAGAGCCAACAATATCAGCATGACCAGTACTACTACCATGGCCGCCAGCGCATAAAACTGCAAGCCGATGCACATGCCGATAGCCGCAGCCATCCAGATAATTGCCGCCGAGGTGATGCCCTTTACATTGGCACCCTCTTTGAATACCACACCGGCTCCGATAAAGCCAATACCGGTTACGATGTTGGAAGCGATGCGATCGTCTCCCATCCACGAAACGGAGAGGATGGTAAACAGGCAGGAGCTAACGGTAATCAGAATCATGGTGCGGAAACCGGCCGGCTTGTTGTGATACTCGCGCTCCAGTCCGAGAGTGGCTCCCGCAGCAAAGGCTGCCAGTATCTGCACGTAAGGAATGTAGTCTAGTTGCATAAGCCGCTGGTGTTGGATGTGATTTGCAAAAATACGAATAGTTGCGGCTTTTTCGTCAGAAAGAGGCAAAATAGAGGGCCAAGGTTATTAAGATTTTGTTTCCGGAGAGTCAAAGGCAAGTTCCTTTTTGTTGATGCATATAAAAATAACGTTATTTAACTTTGCGGTAAGGATATTGTTCGTAATTTTGCGAACAACGAACAAATAAAATTATTTATACTATGAATTGCTGCGAAAAACAAGAATATACCATCGATAATGAGCAACTTGCACGCTTTGCCAAAGCGATGGGACATCCGGCCCGAATCTCCATTCTTCACTTTTTGGCCAATCTCGACAGCTGTTATTTCGGCGATATTCACAACGAACTGCCGATTGCCAAAGCTACCGTCTCGCAACATCTGAAAGAGTTGAAAGATGCCGGACTCATTACCGGAACTATTGAAGCACCCAAAGTGAAATATTGCATCCATCGGGAGAACTGGGCAAAGGCGCAGACCTATTTCAATACATTCTTTGCTTCATTAAAAGAAAAAGATCTTTGTTGCGAATAACATTAAATATTAAAGCTAATGAAAATTCAAGTACTGGGTACGGGATGTGCCAAATGTAAATCGCTTGAAAAGGCGGTGCGCGAAGTGGTGGTTCAAAACAACATCGACGCAGAAGTGACCAAAGTGGAAGATATCATGGAAATCATGAAATTCAACGTGATGACAACTCCAGCGCTGGTTGTCGACGGAAAAGTAGTACTAAAAGGGCGGGTGCCGTCCAACGATGAACTAAAGCAGATATTAACCAATAAAATTTTTCTGATATGAAACGAACAATCTTATTCTCGTTGATGCTGCTTTTGACAGCCTCTTTTGCCGAAAGTCAAACCGCAAAAAAAGGAGCAGTAACTCCTATTGCAACAGTGAAGCAGGCTAAAGTCGAGGTATATTATTTCCATTTTACCCGTCGTTGTGTTACATGCCAGGCTGTCGAAACCGAATCGCAGAAGGCCGTTGCAGCGCTTTATCCGGCACAATCGAAGCAGGGAAGCATCACTTTTAAATCATTGAATCTGGATGATAAAAGCAGTAAGGCGATGGCAACACGCTGTAAAGCCGAAGGGCAGGCATTGCTCGTTATCAGTGGAAATAAACGCTTCGATCTGACCGATCAGGGCTTTATGTATGCCCGATCCAATCCGGCTAAATTGAAAGCAGAGCTCAAAAAGATCATCGATCCGCTGATTCGTTAAATACCCTATGGAATTTCTCCAAAGTATTCTCGATAACTCTCAGTACGCTTTTCTGACGGCGTTTGTATTGGGGTTGATGACCGCCATCAGTCCCTGCCCGCTGGCAACCAATATCACGGCCATCGGATTTATCAGCCGCGATCTGACCGACCGCCGGAGAGTATTTTACAACGGATTGGTCTACACCCTCGGACGGGCAATCAGTTATGTCGGTCTGGCGCTAATCATCTACTTCGGAGCCAGCAAAATGAACGTTTCGCTCTTTTTTCAGGGTTGGGGAGAAACGGTGCTTGGTCCGCTGCTGATCGTGATCGGACTGGTGATGCTTGGGGTGATTCCGGTTAAATTTCCGGGCTTGCACAAACTGACCGACAAAATCGGTGAAGGTAAAAACGGAACTGTCTGGAGTTCGCTTCTGTTGGGAGTGGTATTTGCCCTGGCCTTTTGTCCTTACAGCGGAGTGCTTTACTTCGCGATGCTCATCCCTATGACCGTTTCGAGTGCCGGAGGTCTCTATCTTCCGGTTGTTTTTGCCATAGCCACCGGGCTGCCGGTAATCCTGTTTGCCTGGCTGCTTGCATTCGCGGTGAGTAATGTGGGTGCTGTGTACAACAAGATAAAGATATTCGAATTGTGGTTTCGGAGAGTCGTTTCGGTAGTGTTTATTGCGGTGGGAATTTACTATATGCTTATATTGTTTATTCTCACGTAAGTGTATGACAAGAAATAGTAAACGAGTTGACAAGTTGACGAGGAATCTGTTTTAGGAAATGCAAGAGGAACCAACACTTACAAATAACCGGGAATATTTGCAATTCAAATTTTCAAATTTTCAAATCTTCACATCCCCAAATTTTAACTGTATGAAGTGGAACAAACAAATCACATGGACACTGTTGGCGTTGCCGGTCTGGTATCTTCTCTATGTCAATTTACAGCCCTTGGCTGACTGGATTGTGAGGATCTTACCCGGTATGTCGAACGGTGCTCCGCTGACCGAAGCGATCCGGTTCTTTATCTTTGAGTTTCCCAAGGTGTTGCTCCTGCTGGTGCTTATTATCTTTTTTGTGGGGATTGTGCGCAGTTTCTTCACCCCCGAGCGTACCCGCAAGGCACTCGAAGGCAAGAATACCTTTACCGGCAATGTGATGGCTGCGCTTTTGGGTATTGTTACCCCTTTTTGCTCCTGTTCGGCTATTCCGTTGTTTCTTGGATTTGTTGAGTCGGGAGTGCCTTTGGGTATCACCTTCTCCTTTCTGATTGCAGCGCCTATGATCAATGAAGTGGCCGTTGTGCTGCTTTATGGAATGTTTGGCTGGAAAACGGTGTTGATCTACATCTCAACCGGTCTTGCGATTGCTATTCTGGCCGGATGGATTATTGGTCGGCTTCACCTGGAAAAATGGGTAGAAGAGTGGGTATATGCCACACGTTTTGAAAAAGGAGAGATGGAAGAGACGAAGATTACTTTTCCGCAACGCATTGGAATGGGATTGACCGCCGTAAAGGAGATTGTGAGTAAAGTGTGGCTCTACGTGGCACTGGGTATTGCAGTCGGTGCCGGCGTTCATGGATACGTTCCTGCCGAATTTATGGCATCGTTGATGGGGAAAGATGTTTGGTATGCTGTTCCGCTATCTGTCTTGATCGGTGTGCCGCTCTATTCGAATGCGGCGGGTATCGTGCCCATTGTTTCCGTGCTAATTGAAAAAGGAGCCGCGTTGGGCACAGCACTGGCCTTTATGATGTCGGTCATTGCCTTGTCGTTGCCCGAAATGATTATACTGAAGAAGGTTTTGAAACTGCCACTTATTATTACGTTTATTGCCATTGTTGCCATAGGAATTATGCTAGTCGGATTGTTGTTCAATCTTATTATGTAACCCATTTGCAAACCAATATAACGATTTACAAATATGAAGATTCTTATTTTATGTACAGGAAATAGTTGCCGTAGCCAGATGGCGCACGGTTGGTTACAATCGTTCGATGCGAGTCTGACCGTGTGCTCGGCAGGAACGCAGGCGAGTGGTAAACTCAACGAGAAAGCGGTTGCCGTGATGCGCGAAGCGGGCATCGACATCAGTCATCACACTTCCGATCCGGTGGAGAAGTACCTCAGCGAAGAGTGGGACTACGTGATTACCGTTTGCGGAGGTGCCAACGAGGCGTGCCCCGCTTTTTTCGGTAAGGTGAAACATCGTTTGCATATCGGGTTCGACGATCCGAGCCATGCAGTGGGTAGCGACGACTTTATCTGGAGCGAGTTTCGTCGTGTCCGTGACGAAATCAAAGAGGGTTTTTATACGTTTTACGTCGAGAATATCAAAGGAAAATGAGCATTGCAGCTTCTGTTAATTTGAATGAGCTCGGACTGCTGACAGCCCGCATTCCCCGCGTGTCGGCACAATTGACTCTCCCTGACAAGCTGGGAGCTTTACGTGTGCGCTTCGGCATTGGGCGCGACGATTACAAAGTAACTCCGGGGCTTTACAAGATCGGCAATCCTGACAGTCAGTCGGATGTGCTGCTTTCTGCCAATTACAAGCTTAGCTTCGATATGTTGCGTAAAGAGCTTGATGGTATGAATCTCTGGTTGCTGGTGGTCGACACAAAAGGTGTGAATGTGTGGTGCGCTGCCGGTAAAGGTAATTTCGGTACCGACACGGTTGTACGCGGGATAAAAAAGACATCGTTGGAGAGCGTGGTGACGCATCGCCGGATTATTGCGCCGCAACTATCGGCCAGCGGAGTGGCGGCACACAAAGTAAAGGAGCTATCCGGTTTCAGAATCAGCTTCGGACCGGTATTGGCCAAAGATGTTCAGCCGTTTATCGATGCCGGATATAAGGCGACTCCCGCAATGCGGCGGGTACGTTTTCCCATGAAGGAGCGTGCCAAGCTGATTCCGGTCGATTTTATGTACGGAAAATACAAACTGCTGGCGGTTCTGGCATCTCTCTTTGTAATTGCCGGGCTCGATCGTAGCGGCTTTTTGTTCGGCAAAATGGTAAGCGAATCGGCCTTTCCGTTGATTGCAATCTTCAGTGCCTATATTGCGGGTATTGGACTCACACCGCTCTTTTTGCCGTGGGTGCCTTTTCGTCCGTTTGCCCTGAAGGGCGCTTTCTGGGGCCTGCTCTCCTCTTTGTTGTGGATCGTGTTGCTCCATCCCGCATTGCCCGAAGCCATTGCTATCGGACTGATTAGTCTGAGTGTAGCTTCTTTTATGGCTATGAATTTTACCGGATCATCCACCTTTACCTCGCTATCGGGGGTGCAAAAGGAGATGAAATGGGCCATCCCCATGCAGATCGGGGCTCTTGCATCCGGATTTATCCTATTAATTCTTTCAAAACTGCTCTGATATGAAGAGGTTACAATATTTGAAGAATGTGGTTACGCTGAAGCTGAACCCCGACTTATGTACCGGATGCGGTATGTGCACGGTAGTATGTCCTCACTCGGTCTTTGAGATGGTAAACGGCAAAGCCCGCATCGTCGATATCGACGATTGCATGGAGTGCGGAGCCTGTTCCAATAACTGTCGTTTCGGTGCTGTCAGCGTCAAGGCCGGGGTGGGATGTGCCGCAGGAATCCTGAACGGAATATTGAGAGGCACCGAGCCATCGTGTGATTGTTCTACCGGAACGAAAGCTTGTTGTTGAAAATAAAAACGATTATGGAAACATTAAAAATACGTATGGCAACCGCAGAGGATCAGGCTCAAATAAAAGCCTTACTGGAGGCGAGTCAATTACCGGGTAGCGATATCGATCCGGACAAACAATTTTTTCTGGTTGCGCAGCACAATCAGATCGTTCTCGGAACGATTGCGCTCGAAGTGTACGGAAATAGCGCTTTGCTGCGCTCTTTCGCTGTGGATGCACATTTCCGGAGTCAGCACATTGGTGCGCGTCTTTACCGGGAGGCTGTTACGCTATCCAAAAAAAAGGGAATCGGTCGTCTTTTTCTGCTGACCACCACTGCCGATCGGTATTTCGATCGCTTGGGCTGGCAACGTATCGGGCGCGATAAGGTGCCCGAAGCAATTGGCGCTACTACCGAATTTGCCTCTCTGTGTCCGGTATCTTCCATTGTAATGAAATTTGATATATAACCGTTATGAATACGCGACTGAAATTTCTCGACCGTTACCTGACGCTCTGGATATTCCTGGCTATGTTTATCGGAGTCTTCTCCGGCTGGTATTTCCCAGGAGTGGCTGCATTCTGGAACTCCTTTTCGTCGGGCACCACCAATCTGCCCATCGCCATCGGATTGATAGTGATGATGTATCCGCCCCTTGCGAAAGTGAAGTACGAAGAGTTGGGCGATGTGTTCAAAAACAAAAAAATTCTGGGGCTGTCGCTGGTGCAGAACTGGGTTGTTGGTCCGGTACTGATGTTTTTGCTGGCCATTATTTTCCTCCGGTTCAACATCAGTTACATGTACGGACTCATACTTATCGGCCTGGCGCGCTGCATTGCCATGGTCATTGTGTGGAACGATCTGGCAAAGGGCGATCGGCAATATGCGGCCGGACTGGTGGCTTTCAATTCGCTCTTTCAGGTGTTGCTCTTTTCGGTCTATGCCTACCTGTTTATTGCCATTTTGCCCGGTTGGTTCGGACTACCGGTGAACGAAACGGTGGCGCAAATTACGATGGGCTCCATCGCCAAAAGTGTCTTTATCTACCTTGGAATACCCATGATTGCCGGTTTCCTGACACGGTTTATTCTTACCCGTGTTAAAGGTTCGCAGTGGTACGATACCCGTTTTGTCCCAAAAATATCACCGTTGACGCTGATTGCACTGCTGTTTACCATCGTGGTGATGTTCTCGCTCAAGGGAGAATATATCGTAAAAATTCCATTGGACGTGGTTCGTATTGCCATACCGCTGGTTATCTATTTTGTGGTGATGTTCCTCTTTTCGTTCGTCATGAGCAAAAGGGTGGGGGCTACTTACGAACAGTCGGTTACTCTTTCGTTTACCGCCGCGAGCAATAACTTTGAATTGGCCATCGCCGTAGCCATCGCTATTTTCGGCATCAATTCCGGTGAAGCTTTTACCGCCGTAATCGGACCGCTGGTTGAGGTGCCGGTAATGATAGCGCTGGTGAACGTTGCTTTTTGGTTCCGTAAAAAATTTTGATATCAGACCTTAAAGGTTTCAAAAACCTTTAAGGTCTGATATATTCCCTGTTCGATAAATTTATATAAAATGAAACAAATTACTATCCAACCCCTTACTGCCGCACATTGGTCCGATGCGGCGCGTATCTATGAAGCCGGTATTGCCACCGGTAACGCTACATTTCAAACCGAAGCTCCGTCGTGGGAAGCCTGGAACAAGGCGCATCGTCCGGATTGTCGTTTGGTGGCGCTTTGCGAAGGAGAAGTTGCCGGATGGGCTGCCCTTTCGTCCGTTTCGTCCCGACCGGTGTATGCCGGTGTGGCAGAGGTAAGCATCTATGTCGATGCTGCTTTCCGGGGACAAGGTGTGGGCAACTGTTTAATGAAAGCGCTTATTGAAGAGTCCGAAAGAGAAGGAGTCTGGACGCTTCAATCGGGTGTGTTTCCCGAAAATGCGGCCAGTATGCGGTTGCACCAGAAGCACGGTTTTCGTACGATCGGTCTCAAAGAGAAGATTGGCAAAATGCACTCCGTATGGCGCGATGTGGCGATGCTGGAACGTCGCAGCCGTGTGACGGGAATCGACGATTAGCAAGATGCTCCCGAATGTTGCATTTCAGACACCACCATCTTTAGACTTTAAAGGTTTTGAAAACCTTTAAGGTCTGAAAACAAATGGTTCACTGCCGGTTACGGTTCCACAAACAGCACCTCCACCCCCTCTTCTTTCAGCAACGCTAAGGATTTGGAGCAGATATTGCGGGTACATAACAGCGTGATATTCCTTTCGGGAGCAACACGCCTTATCTGCCATGCCATTCGGACTATCTTTTCGGCATCTTTCCGGATAATGCGGCTTTTGACTACCTTGCGGATGCCCAGGCGGTTGTCGCCGAGCGCTTCCAACTGCACGCGTGCCGATAGTCCGTAATGCGTGGAATCGGTGATCATCTCAATTTTTCAGTACCAGCAGTCCGTTGTTGGTTCCGAACCATTTGTTGTTGTTTTTGTCGACAGCAATGGCATTGACAGCGTCAATAGGCGTTTGATTTACCAAACTGTAACTATTCCATTGTGTGCCGCTAACGGACGAAATGCCCCAGCCGTTGTAGCCGACCCATATTTTCCCCAGCCGATCGGTTTTGATAGACAAGAGTGGAGACCCTGCTTTCAATCCATCCGTTTCGTTGGCATAGGTAGTCCAGCTTGAACCGTCAAATTTGGATAAGCCACCCAAAGTGGCAAACCATGTGTTTCCCTGATTGTCGAAGGCAATCGACATTACTCCGTTGCCGGCAATTCCTTTGGTTTTGTCGCCGGTATAGCTGTACGTTGTCCATGTTGTGCCGTCGTATTTTGAAGCGCCACCATTGGTTCCGAACCATTTGTTTCCCTGTTTATTCACAGCGATGCAATAGACCCGGTTGTCGGCTAAGCCGTTTTTAGTGCTATAGTTTGTCCAATTGCTGCCGTCGAAGAACGACACGCCGTTGTCGTCGGTACCAATCCATTTGTTGCCTTTGGCATCGATGGTGATGCTCCGGATGTAGTTGCTGGCAACACTGTTCGGATTGTTGGGGTCATGCCTGTAGTAAGTCCATGTAGTATTGCTCACTTTGGTAACGCCTCCTCCGTAGGTGCCGAACCATTTATCGCCGTTGGCATCGATGGCTATGGCCGTAACCTGACTATTGGTATAGAAACTGTTGTAGAGACTCCATGTTGCCCCGTCGAATTTGGCAGCACCCTTGTCGGTTCCTATCCATACGTTTGCCGATGAATCGATGGCCACCGAATAGATGCAATTTGTTGGCATCCCGTCGGCGGTGGTGTATATCGTCCACCTATCGGCTATTGCTTCGTCCATTGTGTTTTTCTGGCATGACATCAGAAGCATTGCCAGCAGCATGACCATGGTGCTCATTCTCCAGCTCTTTTTCATAGTTGTCGGTTTTAGTTGTTGATAATGAAGGAGCCTAATTGAATATTTGTGGTTTTTTTAGACTTTAGTTACAAAGGTAGTACTCTTTTTTTACAAATAGTAAAAAAAAAGAGGGTAAAGCGTCGTTTTTTTTATATTAAACAGTATGTAAAAATCATTTTTTTTGTTGCACTATGCTTTGATTGCAGTTACAATACTCTTTGTCGATGTTTGTGTCGTAGGCAAAGCCGAATCCTTTGGCTTGCCGTTCGTCCTGCAGTTTTCCCCACGCGTCCCAACCTTTTTCGCGCAAAACGGCGTTGTCGTGTTCAAGCGTAGGGTAACCTTTAAAGAAATCGGCAAAAAGATTGCAGGGATAGCTCTCGCAGAGCGCGCACATCTCCACATTTTTCTCTTTGGCGCACTGTCTGACTTTGCAGGCCGGATTGCCGCTTCCAGCTTTGCACGAGACGCATACCCCTTCCGTAGACATCCCTTTCAGGAACGACCAAAATTTGTCGCCATCGGGAAAGAAGGGCATAATCTCTTCAAATCCCAGTTTCTGCATCTCGTCATACAAAACTTTTGCGGCAGGTTCAACTTTCACTTTCACCGCGCAATTTTCGCAATAAAGACCGCAGTAACAGGCTTGTTCTTTCTTCATATCTTAAATGTGTTTTGTTGAATTTATTCTCTGTTTGTTTCGTTGGTCAGGTTCCCTACACCGCCGGCGTCAATCAGTATTTCTTTATCAGCAGCGTGTGTTTTACTGTCGAATCGGGTTTGCTTACCGGCATCCGGTATTTTTGCGTCGGCTTTACACATGGCATCTTTTCCATTTCAGAAGGTCTGTTGAATGCAAGATTCAAATTGTCCCCTTTCAATGTCGTAAGAGGCAACTGTTTCTTCGTTGACACATCGTTGAGTTTCCATTGAGAAATGCCGTATTGCAACGGATTGTTTGCCGACAGCTCATTTTGCATTGATCTTTGATAAAGAGTAGAGTCGGCCCGAAGTAATTGATTGTGCAACACGATACCGCGTTGGGCAAATACTGGCATCAAATATCCGAACATCAAAATGGCTATCACTACTATTTGTTTCATAGTCAACAATTTTATTGAAGTTATTCCATAGTGCACTTTACATTATCTTTTTGCTTCAAGTTTAGCGACGCGGTATCTTATGCCTAAAACCAAAGTGGTTTGAACTACACTGATCTTCGATTCAACTACCACCAACCATCATAGATAAGCGTAATTATTTTGTCAGTTCTACTATCTTCTTTTCAAGTGCGGTTTCTGTGTCAGTACCAAATCCAGTAAAAACCTCCACAATTACACCATTTCTATTAATTAAGAATGATTTTGGGATTGCTCTTATTTTGTAAGAAGCGGCTTGTTTGCTGTAGAGTCCTTTTAGATCGGAAATGTTTGTCCATGACATTTGGTCTTGGTTTGAAGCAATTTTCCATGATTCCAAGTCGGTATCGATCGAAAAACTGACAATTTCAAAATCTTTATTTTTAAACTTCCGGAATAGAGTAACTAATGATTTATTGCTCTCCCTGCACGATCCGCACCAAGATGCCCAGAAATCAAGAAGGATGACTTTGCCTTTATAATCTGAAAGTTTTACTTTTTGCCCGGTTAAATTAGTGCCGGTAATTTCGGGAGCGTAAGAGCCTGCTTTCAAATTGGTTGTGGTAATATATTGATTTATGACATCACCATACTTGGACTTTTTTAGGTTTATCGGAAATTTGTCAAACAACCTTTTTAGGCTATCCGAGGGAAGGTCATTTCGTACAAAGTAAAGTTCTTTTATTGTGATTAAAGATGGTGGAAAAGAGGCAATGCTTTGAAGTCTTATTTTGAGTACTTCTTGGTCTACAAGTGAAATGTTTTTCCAAATTGCTCTTGCTTTTGTTTCATCGGTTTCTTTGATTGCTTTGGTTGTAAGGCTGTCTCTTGTTTTGTCTAGGGTTGCATGCTTTTGTAAAACGGAAAAGTATATCTTATTTAATGGAGAACCTTTAACTTGTAAGTTGGAAAAATTGTTTCGATCGCCGGTTATTGTGATGTTTTTGTTTTCAATCCATAGATTAAAATAAACTTCGTCGTTTGCGGGATATAGCCTGAACGTAACCGGTTCTGATACTTTTCCGCTAAAAGTGAGTTGTCCTTGTTGTAAATATACGGAATCAATGTTCTGTGTAGAGTCAAGGTTGACAAGATAAAACTTAGTATCGTTCTTAAATCCGGTTAACTTAGCAGTTAATGTAAACCTGTCTGATTTTTGCTGTCCAAAAATTTGGTGGCACATCAAGCAAAGAAGCAAAGTCGCATAAATTTTAAGTGTTTGCATATATCGGCTGTGTTTTTTGGTCTGCTGAGTCCGTCAGGACCTTTCATGTCAATCATCTGTTCTGCCATCCGACCACCTATGATCTGTATGTAGCGTTGTTAACAAGAAAACTCCGACTTTTGAAAAGTCTTCAAATATAGCACTATTTTTCTTAAACAAAAAAACGACAGCATAATACTGTCGGTACTCGTTTTTGCCGTCCTGTTCTCCTGATCCTTTATGGCGAAAAAAACATCGTTGTCGCTGTGTCAAATGGTTGTCCGTAATGCTTCAACCCCGTTGATTACGTTCGTTCAGTCTGCCATCTGTGCTTTATCTCGGGTACAAATCGGGAGAGCTGAGCCAGTAGTGTGATGGTGCCTAAATCAATGTAAATCAAAAAAACAACATACTTGTCGATATTGTCCTCGAATGTTGCTACTGTTGATGGAAAAAAGAATAGATACGCAGCCTATCAAAATGTGTATGATATGATACGGGGTGAACTGCCGAATGTGCAAGTAGTGGGCGACAAAGTAAGGGTAAAAGGTTCTTATGATTTTACTTGGTCGTAATTTTCAATAGATAAATGGAATATATTTCTTTGTTTTTCGGGCATATTCAACAAAATCAGCTCCGTATCTTTTCCGTAGATAATTATCCAACTGAGGAATTTGAATCAACACAAAATTCAACGCAATAGCGGCAACAGGAATAAAGCTCATCAGATTTTCTGTAACCAAAGCGTATCCGGCAAACATGACCGTATCTCCCCAAAAATTGATATGCATGGCATACTTGAATAATCCTTGCGTATAAATCCGTCCTTTATTTTCGGGTTTCTTTTTCCAGACATAGCGTTGATAATCGGAGAGCGAATTGATAAGAGAACCGAAAATAAAAAACGTCACACCTGTTATCTCGATTATCAACGAAGGATGAGTGTGCAAGTTACCCCAATACGAAAACATATATACCAGAAAACCATACAACGCACCTACAACACAACCTTCCAGCCAGCCGACCTTTCGTTTTACAAATACGAACAGGCAAATCACAAGTCGTATGTAAAATGCAATAGAGCAGGAAAACAACAATATGCGACACAAAGAATCGCTCTGATTATTTGTGAACAAAAATACGGTTGAAAAAATAACACCTGATAAGGTAAGCGAAACCAGCATTAATTTTGACCCCAACGAAGGAGAATGTATATCTTGATATGCCATATTTTTTATGTTTTGCTACTCAAAGCTTCTGATTAATAACTTACCCAATCAGTTATTGTCAAACGATGTTCTCAGGAATATCACAGGAAGCAAATGAACCAAAATTCTTATGGAGTTATTCAGATACAAAGATGAGGTAAATTTTTTGACTGTTGTTTGAAAAAAGTCAAAGAATTCTCTTGCACATACGATTAAGTATTGCAATGATAAACGAAAGGGGCTTTCGTCTGCTCTCTTCAATTTTTCGGACTAATTAGCTTACCTCGTTTCTCAAAATACTTGCCAATCATTCTGTTTTCACAGTCCTAAAGTCCCCTTTAGGGGATTTAGGGGTAGTAATCAATAATCAGCGCAGTTAATTAGGGATAGAAACTGCATTATGATGTTTTATTTCACATTTAGGGAGATCAATGTCTTTTTAATTTGTTGTATTACTTTGTCAACGTCCGTAAGAACTTCTTCATTGGTAACCCGAATCACGGTCAGTCCGAAGCGTTCGAGCTCTGCCGTACGTCCGTCATCATAATCCGATCGTGAAGTATGAATTGCCCCATCTACTTCTATAACCAGTTTTGCCCGATGACAATAAAAATCGGCAATGAAAATATCGATCGGATGCTGAGCCTTAAATCGTACACCCAGTTGGTTGCACCGTAGTTTTTCCCAGAGAACTTTCTCTGCTGGTGTCATATTCTCACGCAACTCTTTTGCCCGGGCAAAAATAGTTGGCTGAGCATTATAATACATGGAATATTCCACTGTGTTCTTTTGAAGCATGGATGGCTTGTTTTGTTTATTTTACCCCAAACCCACTGACGATCTATGATGTCAGTACTGTAAGCCTGGAGGGGCTTTAATCTGCTTTTGTCAATTTTTCTGGCTAATTAGTTAATCTCGTTTTTCAAGATATTTGCTAATCATTCTGTTATCGCCGCCCCAAAGTCCCCTTTAGGGGATTTAGGGGTAGATGTGGAAAGTTTTCATAACCCCAGAAATGTCGTCTTTCATCCTTCAAACAAATAGCATTTACAACCAATCTAATACAATCCAATGAGCAAAGTTTGTTGTCTTTACCCCCACTGACGATCTATGATGTCAGTACTGTAAGCCTGCAGGGGCTTTCGTCTGCTCTCTTCAATTTTTCGGACTAATTAGCTTACCTCGTTTCTCAAAATACTTGCCAATCATTCTGTTTTCACAGTCCTAAAGTCCCCTTCAGGGGATTTATGGGTGGTAATCAATAATCAGCGCAGCTAATTAGGGGTAGAAACTGCATTTGTCTGCTATACTAGCGTTCAAGAGGCCGTTCTGCTCGGGTACAGGTCGGAAGATCTGCGCCATCGGGGAGATGTTGATCGAACGGTTTAATTCACAGATAATCAATGGTTATATCGACGGAACTGGAGCCGGTCGTATTAACTCACTTTCCCAGTTTTTCTTTGATAAATATGAGAAATGTTCCGTTCTGATATCATTCAGCATTGGACATGGTTTGTTTGTCTCTGTGTGGTGGTAAATAAAACCACACTTCTCCTGGACTCTTTTTGATTTTTCATTTCCGTCGTAATACCCACACCACATCGCAGTGCAACCAAGTTCTTCAAAAGCATATTTCTGCATTCGACGTACAGCTTCCGGTATCAAACCACGACCCCAGAATGGCACGCCAATCCAGTAGCCGATTTCAAGTTCGTTCGGTTTGACCTTTGTGTGTGATTGCATGGGCAAAATAAGACCAATGCTACCGATTGCCCTGTTGTTATCTCGTAAACAAACGGCATAAGTTTCGGGTGCTGATAATATATCCCGGATGATTTCTCGGCTATTTTCCAAGCTGGTATGGGATGGCCATCCAGCAATCGGTCCCACCGCCGGATCTTTTGCATATTCATATAAATCTTTTGCATCAGATTCCTGCCAAGGGCGAAGAATCAATCTTTCCGTATATAGTTTCATTCATTCATTTCTTTTTCAAAGTTATCTATTTTGCATCCCCCACTGCTTACCTCTTTTGTGTTAAGTTTACTTGTGGGTTAGTCTACGTTTAGGTGATAGCCCAAACTTCGACTTGAAATCACAATGGTTTTCAATCACAATTAATTATAAGCGAAGCTAATCAGTTGCAAACTGACTCTATTTGCAGTCCAAGATACCCCTGTGCTCAATCTTGAACTAGCTAATCTGATATGCTTGCGCCATTAGGGGGTCTTTACTCCACTAACTAGGAGCATTTACAACAATATACTCGAGAAAATATATGCCTATGGGGTTGTCTTTACCCTCCTAACTAAGGGCATTCACAATTTATCTCCTATTATTATGGCAGAATCAATGTTGTCTTTACCCCACAAACTAGGAGCATTCACAACGAAGCTGAACATAGAAAGAACAAACAACTTGTTGTCTTCACCCTCCAAACAAAGAGCTTTCACAACGCTGTGTAATTTGACAAAAACTATCTAAATGTTGTCTTTACCCCACTAACTAGGAGCAATCATAACTTGCTAAAAAAGAATAGAAACCCTTAAACAGTCGTCTTTACTCCACTAACTAGGAGCAATCACAACAATATACTCGAGAACATATATGCCTATGGGGTTGTCTTTACCCTCCTAACTAAGGGCATTTACAATTTATCTCCTATCATTATGGCAGAATCAATGTTGTCTTTACTCCACAAGCTAGGAGCATTCACAACTACAACAAACAAAGTTACAAAGAAAATGGAGTTGTCTTTACCCTCCAAACAAAGAGCATTTACAACGATAGCACATATTTAATCAAGAAATAACATGTTGTCTTTACTCCACAAACTAAGAGCAATCACAACTTTTTCACGCTACTCACGGTTGTTCAAGCAGTTGTCTTCACTCTCCAAACTAAGAGCAATCACAACCCGAAAACAAAAAGATAGTTGGAATAGAGAGTTGTCTTTACTCCACAAACTAAGAGCATTCACAACTTCAAAGCGGACTGGTACTTAAACGAAATAGTTGTCTTTACTCCACAAACTAAGAGCATTCACAACCTCTATTATGATATTACCAACAGAGAAAAAGTCGTTTTTACCCCAAACCCCTGCAGGGGCTTAAATCTGCTCTTGGAAATTATTCTGTCTAATTAGCTTACCTCGTTTCTCAAAATAGTTGCAAATCTTCCTGTTCTCACAGTCCCAAAGTCCCCTTAAGGGGATATAGGGGTAGATGAGAAAACCTTTCATAACACCAGCAATGTTGTCTTTACCCTCCAAACCAAGAGCATTCACAACCTTTTCCCGACAACCTCGACGTTTATCATAGTTGTCTTTCCTCCCCAAACTAAGAGCAATCACAACAAAGTTGCCGAATGGATTAACTCGAAAGAGGTTGTCTTTACTCCACAAACTAAGAGCATTCACAACCTATCGTGTTGAACCTACTTAACGCCATCAGTTGTCTTTACTCCACAAACTAAGAGCATTCACAACGAGGAATTCCCGATCGTCTGTTTGCGGCAAGTTGTCTTTACTCCACAAACTAAGAGCATTCACAACGAAATCACAAAACTCTACCGCCGAAGATATGTTGTCTTTACTCCACAAACTAAGAGCATTCACAACGCATGAAAGAAACTAAGCAACAATGGTACGGTTGTCTTTACTCCACAAACTAAGAGCATTCACAACTATCTGCTCAATCACACCAAGGATAGACTAGTTGTCTTTACTCCACAAACTAAGAGCATTCACAACTCTGGATAATTTTCTAATGTTTGTTTAGTGGTTGTCTTTACTCCACAAACTAAGAGCATTCACAACGTGGCACGTGAAAGCAATTGTTTTAGTGGAGTATATAAAGGTTTCTGCGTTTCAAAAATGCTGTTGTTTATCCGATCTTTCCAATAATTGTCTCGATTTTTTGTTTGTAAGCCCCGGCAATGGTCGATGCAATGTTTTTTACCGGCACAACCTCCGTACCGTTGAGAGCAACGGCAATATGCGGAACCTGGTTGTGCGAAAAACTATTACGCAGCATGTTCAGGTAGGAGCTTTCCGGTTGGGTAATTATCCCTTTATTGAGTAACCATTGCAGATAGGGCTTGTGTTGCATACGACCCTGCTTTGCTTCACCCTGCTCGTCGGTAAAGAGAGTAATCACTCCCTCGCGGTCTTGGTCGATAATTGCCTTTTCGAGTCTGAACACTGCGTCGAACACCGTGAGCCGCGCCTTATTGTAATCCATCAATTCGTAGCGTAGGGTATCGGCATCTATTGTTGCATTGGGCAGATAGGCTACCAGTTCGGGCATCCGTCGGTCGTGGGCAAAGCGGTTGAGATCGTTGCTGTTTTTCAGCTGCATAATGCCGGTTACCGTCACTTTTATTTTCGGTTTTGGCTCATCTTTCGGCAGTTTCTCTCCCTGCGCGTTGTAATTGGATATATAGGGAAATTCCTTTTTAATTTCGCGAGGCCTCGTCAGTTCTTCCGAAACCGTTTTCAGTTTCAGGGTTTCCCTTCCCGGAGTGAGTTGTTCGGCCATCAGCAACAAAATGCGGTCTTGCTCGCCAAGGAGGCGTATCTCCCTCTCGGTGTCGTACAGCGTATGTTTGAAAACCTTCTCCACCTTTTGCTTTTGTATCAGAGGCAATTGTTTGTTGTGCCGTCTGGCAATGTTTCGTTCGGCACTTAATCTATTATATGCTTCTTCAACCGCATCGGCATAGCACGAAGTCAGCCGGGGCTGTGCACCGGGCATAAAGCAGACAGCCTCTTCTTTGATGACGTAATGACGAGCTCCGTTGTAGAAGGGTTGCGTTTCATCTTCACGCAGGCTCCACCACTGCTTCAGCAATTCGTTGTATTTGGCTGTATCTGCAAATGTTTGTCCGTTTTCTTGCATTTGTCCTTTCATCAGTTCGCACAGACGGGCATCAAACAGGTCGGTGGGCAAATCGATGGGGCGTTTACGGTCGCCTTCCTGTTTTCCATGATTGATAGTGTGAAGCCACTCTTCGAGTGTTGAAGTCTCTTTTTCCCATTGCCGTATAGTATAGGGAATGTCATTCCTATTGTTGGGTATTCTATAAATCGTGTCATCTTTTCCGTTTTTCTCGTTTTTTTGTTTTTCTTCAAAGACCCGAATTATCCATGCGATGTTTTTGAATCTTTTATCTCCATTGCTTTTGTACCCATTCTCTATCATTTTCTCAACCTTTTCCATCAGATAGAGTTTGTAAAACTCCGATGTTTTACGGATGCTTTCGAGATTCAGATTCTTCAGGAAGGGATGGCCGTCAGGTGCATTGAGATTAAGCTCGCGTACCAAACCGATAAACTGTCGCTTTTTCTCGGCATCGGCATAAAAGGCGAGGCACTCCTGCATTTTATCGTAATAGATGGAGGTTATTTTCTGCTTCTTTGTCTTATCTATCATCATATCCACTATGTCGCGGGCAAGGAAGGTGGCCATTTCGCCCACCTTCGGAATGCGTATCGACGGATCTTTCCGGTGTTTTTCGAGTTGCTTCAGTCGTTTCAATCCGTCGCGTTTCATTAGTAAAATGCGCTCCTTTATCGAACGGGCATCGTGTACCTCTTCAATGTTGAGCCAGTAATTGAGTATGCGTTCTGGCACCTGTTTCCAGTTCAATCCGTAAGGAGCCAATAGTTCATCCAATAGTTTCTTTCTGTCTCTTGGTGCATAGGCGAACATCTTTTTCTTTGTTATATAAGCCCTGCTTTTTTTAGTGTCGCACTGTTTCTGAAATGGTTTCCAGTCGGGTAACTTCCATTTGATGCTTTCAATAAATTCAAGATTAAAGAGCTTATTTTCCGCAGTAGAGCAAAATGCACGGATGAGTTTTTCCGATTCTCCCGGTTGCAATTGTTCGAGTAGAATTGCTTTCGCTAATTCGTGCAGGCTGATAAAAGCATCGGGTTGGGGTTGTTTGAAGGAGTATTTTACCCGGTTCGTTTCTGCATTTTTTGTCGGCACAACATAGGGTAATTGTTCTTTCTCGGTGAAGGCAATGCCTATTTTGTTGATGTCGGCATTATAGTGCGGTGCAAACTGTTCGAATCCGTTCGCCCGATGGTCAACATCGATGCGCTGTTCCAGCGAATCGGGGTCTGCCGTCAGGAAGTTGCTCAAACGTCCGAAGGCCCTGGTATTCTCTACCACAGACCGGGGAATTGATTCGCCGAGCACCTGTTTGTCGTATTGTGTAAGGGTGTATTTGCCTAAATCGATCTGAAACCGGATGCCGGGCCAAAGCTCCTGTTCGTCGATAAACCGCATGGCAAAATAGTGAAAACGGTTGCTGTGGCGCACACGGATTGTCAGTTGTTCGATATACTCTTTGTACTCAATCTCATCGAGTAACTTTTCCCGCTCTTCGTCGTTGAAACTGTTTGCCAACATGTTTTCAATACCGCTTTCGGATAATTCCGGGCGGAACTCTTTTTTCACTTCTTCGCTCAATACATTGTAGAGCTTTTTGGGACATTTGTTCAGTTCGTTCAGTATATCGAACAACAGCGCCTGAATCGGATTATCGGAAATCAGTTTATCGTGAGGCAAACGTACACAGTAGGCCATCAGCACTTCGCGCGTGGCAATAAACGATTTGAATTGCGTCCCCTTTAACCCCTGCACCTTGCCGATAAACTGAAACGCATTTTCGCGGTCGAGAAACAAAGCTGTAAAAAACACCAGCCCTTCGGTGGTAATCGTATTTTCATCTTCCACCAGCTCTTTGCCTGCTACTAAGCTATAATCATCTTCAGCCAGTACATCCTTGAACCGCACTTTACTGTATTCGATCGCACGGGCAAAACTCGCTTTTAAAAACGTTGCCGTTTCGGACGAAACAGTCAGTTTGCGGCACTCCTGTTTGTCGGTAGCATAAAAATGGGTATAATCGTTCCGAAACTCCTGCATATCTTTGAAAAGTGCTTTCAGCGTTTTCGCCATAGTTTTTATATCTTTTCCTTCAGCTTGTCCGCTTTTCTGTTCTTCATTAGGCAGTCGTGCAGCATCAAACTGTTTGATAACCGGCATCAGGCGAATAAGGCGCTCGAACAGCTTATTATCATTCCGGTTCTTTTGACTGGGTATACAAATAAAGCCATTTTGGATAAGTTCGTCATCCCTCAGTTCCGTTTGTTGAAACTCTTTTGCCAGATAGTTGTTGATGCTGAAAATATTCAGGCGGGCAAGGTTCAGGTAGGCTCCGAAGTACTGTGGATCGTCGGCTAATGTCCGCCGACGGTTTTCAAATAATTCATTTTCTTGTGTTTCCATGTTATTTAATTTTTTGAGTTAAGATGCGCGTAGAAATACCACTGCATTTTCCATACCATTCGTTGCCGGTACCAGCGGGCAACAAATACCGAACCGAAAAGCAACAGCAGTAGTGCCAGAGTGGTATATCCGAGTTTTGCTCCGTCGGGTAGGGCTATGTGCAAAATAGCGACGAAATGGAGCAAATAGAGCAGTATGCCTGCCGCCACCGATAGCAGGGAGGCAATAAAGATGGACCGAAAGAAAAAATAGAAACTCTGAAATGCTTTCGCCGTATCGAGCTTTCCGCAATAGTCGAGTTCGTAGTACATTCGGTCGTAAAACTCATCCTGCAGCTGCCCCATCTCTGTTTGTTCCTGTTCCGGCAAGGCATCGTAAACGGATTTGTTTGTAAAAATTGCTTTGCCATACCAGTCTGCGGCTCTACGGTTCAGTGTCTCGATCACCGCCTCCGGCAGGGGATGCCGGTTGAAGAGTTGCACAACCGGTAGGTAGAGTCCGCAGATGCGGTATACCCATTTGCAATGCGATGTAAGCCAAAACCCGATGACATAAATTAAAGCTCCGAACAATACGGAGAATACTACCGTCAGCTCCCACTCTCCACTCAGGTCGAAGCAGTCGGCACAGTCGAATAGACTCAATAGGGCATTGAGCATAAACACAAAGACTACTCCCGGAAAAAGCACCGAAAGCAGATCGTAAAAAGAAAATTTTTCCATACTCTTATTTTTAGCAGTTATACCGATTGATCCGTTTTTTATGCTGCCTCCGTACTTTTCATTCGCCTATGGTTACAGCACCCCCAATAGCTGCATGGTGGTATACACCGTGTCTATGTTGCAGGTATTGCATTTGCGCAGGATGTTTTTGCGGTGGGTGCCCACGGTATGGATGCTCAGAAAGAGCTGTTTGGCTATCTCGTTCGAGGTATATCCCTTTCCGGCCAGTTCCACCACCTCCAGTTCGCGTTTGGTCAGCTCTATTTTTCGGCTGGTGCAGGCTTTCCCGGGCTCTAAACAATACATCTCTTTGATGCGCTTGTTGCAGAGCATAGGTGTCCCGCTCACACTTTCCGATTTTTCTTCCAGTACATCCACGGCTATTAGTAGTAGCCAGAGTTCGCCTTTGCGCCCCGCTGTATGTTCCAGTATGCGCCGCAGCACCAGCCGGTAGCCTCCCTTCCGTTTGCGCATTCGTACCGGAGTTACCAGAAAATAGTCGGCACGCGCTTCAGGCGGCATGCTTCCCACCAGCCGGTAGGCCTCATGTTCGGCATGATACACACCGGGTAAATCGTCGGGATGAACTCCCTGATGAAAGACCGAAGGAGCATCCGTTCGGTCATCCTCGCCGGCACTGTCGCTCAACAACCGCGCATAATGGGTATTCATGTAGACATATTGCCGCGTGTTCAGATCGAAAATCGAAAACATGGTCACTCCGACTTCTGAAAACCGCGCTATCTGCTGGCTGTGTTTGTTGAGTTGGGAGGTGTTATGGGCGGCATCGCAATTACGATTATTTGCCGGCAACAGGTCGTGATTGTCCGAATGATTACGCATATAATCTGGTTTTTTGATTAACAAACATTTTGTGCGTAAAGATAAATAATTTTATATTTAATATGAAAGTATGGAGTATTTTATACTATAACAAAATTCGTTTTTTTTGCCATTTCGAACTCTCATGTACCCGGGTTAGAATAAAATTATTTGTTTATAGTGTTGTATATTAATAGTATAATTCAATTTTGTTTGGATGGACGTTCTGTGCAACGTGACCGGTAAAATACCCTGATAAGGGGATTGACAAACGAAATTCAATTTATTTATTTTGTCTCGACAACACGATCATTGAATTTTTTGATAAGATTCATTCGGATAACAAGGTGGTATTTTTAATTAGAAGAATGAAACAGCCGTTGAGATGAACCATCAAACGAATCGGGGCGAATGCAGTTGTCGATGGCTCTCTCGTCAATCGATACGACACTATTGCCCGGCGATCTAAAAGGATCATTTGACGGATCGAAGCGATCATTCATCGATTCAAATGAATCGTTCATTGAAATCGATGCGTCATCCATTGAAATCGATGGGACGTTCATTGAAATCGATGCGTCATTCATTGAAATCAATCGGTCGTTCATTGAAATCGATGGCTCATCCATCGAAATCGATCGGACGCTCATTGAAATCGATCGGTCGTTCATTGAAATCGATCGGACATTCATTGAAATCAATCGGTCGTTCATTGAAATCGATGGTTCATTCATTTGAATCGCAAATTGTCTCCGAAAGTTTACCTCTATGTAATGCAATTATCATGTAAACAGAATGCTATATAAATTAACGAGATTCGGAATCTCAATGTTGAATCTAAAAACAAGTGATTATGGACAAAGAAAGTTACAGTTTTCCAGCCAGCCCGCTACAGCGTAACGAATATCAGAAAAGTGTGGTAAGTTATAGTGAAACCAAAGCTGTGCTATGGAGTATTCCGGCCGAGTTTATGGCCGACTTGAAGATTAGTAGTGCCGATTACGATCAGAAATCGATGGTGGCCAACAACCGTTCCACGCAATGTCCTGCGGCTACAGCAGCCCGCGAAGACTCGTGGAATACCCTTGCTCCTAAGCTCGATAAGTTGTATCTGAAATATTTACTCAACAACGATGCTATCAGCGCTTCCGACAAGCAGGTATTGAATATTTATACCGTTAGTCATGGCGGTGCAACTCCGTATGCAGCTCCTGCCACCACTCCGATACTTAATTTATCGTCGGAAAAAATTTCGGTACTGAGCGTAATTTTCAGTGATTCGGCCACTCCGTCGAGCCATGCCAAACCGGAAGGAGTAGCATTTTGCGAATTGAAATATAAAGTTGACGGTGAGGTTCCTACCTCTCCCGACAGTTGTCCGGATGGCTGTTTTATCTCCCGGTCGCACGATCCTATTGTTTTTGAACCTTCGCAACGGGGCAAAACCGTGTATGCGTATGGTCGCTGGGTAAACCGTAACAGCAAGTCAGGACCCTGGGGAAGCATGGTTACGGCTATTATCCCGTAAATGCCCGATTTGGGAGAGATCACTGTACTTTTTGGGGCGTTCCTTTGTGTGTACTGTGTTTAATGCCTTTGTCAGTTAACAGTAACGGATAACTAATGACTGTACCCCGTCTTCATAAATATCATGAATAAAGGGCGTGAAATTTGCGGATAAAGCAAAACATCCCGATCTTTGCAGTGAAAAGTAAAACAATAAATTATCTATGACAACGGCAAAAATTATTACCGAAAAGGGAGAGATGCAGGTGGAGTTCTTCGATCAGGATGCTCCCAATACGGTTGCAAACTTTATCAAATTGGCCAAAAGTGGCTTTTATAACGGACTGACATTTCACCGTGTGATTCCCGATTTTGTAATTCAGGGCGGCTGCCCGGAAGGAACCGGCGCCGGCGGACCCGGTTATACCATTCCCTGCGAACTGACAGGGGGTAATCAGTATCACGACAGAGGGGTATTGTCGATGGCTCATGCCGGCCGCGATACGGGTGGTTCGCAGTTTTTTATCTGCCACTCGCGCAAAAATACCTCGCACCTCGATCGTCACCACACCTGCTTCGGTAAAGTGGTCGAAGGGTTGGAAGTAATCGACCTGATTCGCCAAGGCGATAAAATCCTCTCGATTGAGGTATCGGAATAAGAAACATACGTTTATACGACAAAGAGGCTGCTCCGCACGGGGCAGCCTCTTTGCTTTGGTAGCAGTTGTTTGTGACGACGATGCTGCTTTCGCCGTCTGTTCATTCTGCTTGTATATTTCCGCCGACGGGAATCAAAGGAGTTCAACAAGCGTTCTTCTTTACCCCAAACCCACTGACGATCTATGATATCAGTACTGTAAGCCTGCAGGAGCTTTCGTCTGCTCTTGTCACTTTTTCTGGCTAATTAGCTTACCTCATTTTTCAAAATACGTGCTAATCATTCTGTTCTCGCTATCCCAAAGTCCCTTTAAGGGGAATCGAAGATCAGCGCAGCTAATTAGGGGTAGATGTTATCAGTCCATACTCTTCTGATTTTACAAACCCGAAAACTTGCGCTACTCTTTTGGAATTTTATATTGGTTCTTCAGTCGTTAATCGCCAGCATAAATGCTGACACTAATTTTGTTTTCCGCCTCAAATATACAACTTTCTTTTTAATAAACCCACATTTACGTTAATTTATATTTTTAGCAGCATTGTGCTGCTTGTAGCTCCGCTACCTCCAATTCGTGTTTGGTAGGTTCTGTTTTCTGCAGGGGCGGGCTTTTTGGGCTTCTGGCAATACCTTGTTTTTGTAATGGCTTCGCACAAAAAACGCCGGTTCCTCACGGATCCGGCGCTCAAAAAAAGAACAAAAAAAAGCGATTACATGGGCGATTGACCAGCACTGCTGTTTTCTTTCGCCTTTTGATCATCGTTTGAGATAGTAGCTCTTGTCTTTTTCACCTGGGCATTCATGCTGCCGATGCGGTACGATACATTGAAACGGAATTCCAATGGTTGGCCGATACGGATGTCGGTATGCTGATCGAATGATTTGGTGTGGTCTGAGCTGTTGATTCCTTCTGTGTCCATCGTGATGTGTGTCTTGGGTAACCACACGGCACTCATAGAAATATTGAAACGCTTTTGCAACAAATCTTTCGAAATAGAGAAGAAGCTGTAATAAAAGGCCGACTGACTGCCCTGCAGATTGATTTGCGGAAGCATTCCGCCACCACCCACGCTCATGCGCATATCTTTAGGCAATATTACGGTGCCGCCACCATAAATACGTCCGGTATAGCCGTCGTTCGATATGTTGAGTACTCCGCTCTTCATGTTTACGTAGCTTACGCTTCCGTTTACAAACAGGGTAAGCCATCTGATGCCGCGATAGTTTCCGAACAAATTCAGATTTACTTGTTTGTTATGTCCTATATTGCCATAGGTAGTCTCCTGTACCTGTGCCGATTCGTTTGATTTCATAAACGTATATTGCTCTATTGCATTGTTTACAAAGGTGTAGGTGAGTTCGGCGCTCATGTTATATTTGGGTGTAAAGTTGCTATAACCAGCTGTAATATTATGGCTTTTTTCCGGATCGAGGCTCGGATTACCATAGCTAATGTAGTTCGGGTCTTTGCGGTCTACATACGGGTTCAGGTAACCGATGCTCGGACGCTGTATGCGCATGTTGTATCCAAATTTGACGTTCTGCATATCGCTGATTTTGTAGGTGATAATGGCCGAAGGTACTACCACGCCATAGTCGGTCGAAAAGTTTTCAATTGCTTTGTCGAATTCGGCTTTCAGCCAGGTGTATTCATATCGTACACCTCCTTTGAATCCCCATTTACCGACATTTCCGGCATAACTTGCATATATGCCCAGAATATCCTGATCGTTTTTGAACCTCGATATACTGTCGGCAGCAATGTATGGCATGTACGGATAAGACTGCAGCGTATTGAAGTAGCTGTATTTCTCGTCTACTTCGCTGTCATTCAACCGAAGTATGTATTTTGTTCCCATTTCTAAGGTGTGCCCCTTTGCCAGTGGACGGCTGTAGTCTACCTGAAACGTGTGTTCGTTCGATTTGGCATCGTTTTTACTGGTGCTCGATTGGAACAAGCCATATTGTGGTACGGAGTGGTATAATGAACTGATTATGTTTGAAGCCTCGTAATTGCTATTGTTCGGTGTGTTACTCCATTTGTACGACAGGGTAATCAGTTCTCCTTTTCTCTTGAACGAGTGTTGGTAGTCAAGACTCAAATCGGTTGAGCCCCAGGTTTGCTTTTGAGTGCTCTCTTGCGTGTACGAAAACAGGGGATTCATGTTGCTGTCGTAGTTGTCAGTCGATGCTGAGGTTTTGCTCTTTGGTCGTCCGTAACGGCGGTTGTACGACAGCGTAAACAAGTTGAGCGTGTCCATTTCATAACTCAATTGTCCGCTACCGAACTGCATCGGTGCCGTAGTCTTTACTGTTGCATCCTGATGCGCATTGGGGTAGGGTGCGTTTTTAAAATAGGTTTGGCGGTCGGAAATGGTGGTAAGAGGAAATTGTTTATTGTAGTTGTAATTGTAGTTGCCCGAGAAGCTGAATTTGCCACTTTGTACCATCAGGTTGAGGCCTCCTCCGTACGATCCGCGGGTAGATACCTGTGTATTGATAGTAGCCGAATATCCTTTGGCTGCCGTTTTCTGCATCGTTACGATATTGATAATACCGCCCACACCTTCTGCATCGTACTTTGCGCCCGGCTGCGTAATCACTTCGATGTTTTTTACCATGTTGGCCGGCATACTTTTCAGTATCATGCTCGGGTTATTGTTGAACATATTGGTGGGCTTGCCGTTTAAGAAGAACTTGAAGTTCGAGGCTCCTTTCAACTGAATGTTATCCTGCCCGTCCACTGTTACCATGGGTACCTTGCGCAATACGTCGAGCACGGTCGATGTTTTGGTTTCAGGATCCTGTTCAGTATCGTACGTAATTTTATCGGCTTCTGCTTTAATCAACGGGCGAGTTGCTACCACGTTCACCTCCTTGAGTGATTGCTTGCTGTCGGCCAATCCGATTTTGCCGAGTTGAACGAGCCGGTTGTTCGGCCCTACGGTAAAACGCCTTTTAACCGACTGTTTACCAACAAACGAAACGGCAACAATATATGTTCCGGGTGCTTTCAGTTCACCGCTGAATTTGCCGTCGACATCGCTGGCAAAGCGGGCTACCACCTGTTGTGGTTTGTTTGCTAAAACTACCGAACAGGTTACGTAGGGCATCGTCTCTTGCGTCACCGAATCGATGGCCTGTCCTTTTACCTGATACTTGATCCCAGCATTCTGGGCACTCATTAATAGCGGTACAATCATCATTGCCGCCAATAACCATTTTCTCATCGCGTTGTGTGTGTTGTAAATAAATAATATGTCTCAATCCCTTTGGCCTTAAAAAACTATCGTTTGTCGTTTAATACGTATTTTTCAATAATACAGCCCTGCTGAAAGGTACTGTGGGGTTGCCAGTAACTTGTAGCCCGCTTTTTTCCGTCAGTGAAAGCATTCTTGTAAATGTTTTCTTCGTAACATGAAACTTGGGTTCTACAATAAACAGCGTTCCATCAGGTTTGAGCAGGTTTTTAAGTTCTTCTAATAAACGGAACTTATCGGGTACCTCATGTACCATGTAGAAAGCCAGAATGAAATCGGCTTTTTCTGTCAGTCCGATGCCCTTTTCACTGCATCGGTTAAGTTGCACGACCGGTTCCACCGGGGTTCCCTTGATCTTTCGTTCTACTTTTTCAAGCATGCCTTGCTGCAAATCAGCAGCAATTACTTTTCCACAACCGTTTAGCATACGAGCTATCTCTATGGTGAAAAAACCGGGGCCGCATCCCAAATCGAGAACGGTCATTCCCTGTCTGATGTAAGGCTTCAGAAGTTTTCCCGGTCGTTGCAACCACCGTCTGAGCGAATTGTCGAGTCCGCCGGCCAACTCAACGGGGCAAACGCTTTGCCGATTCTTTGCAATGATTTCCATTTCGTTTCGGCTGAATGTCGATTCTTCCATCGTTAGTGTCTCTTGACAGATGTTTTAATCTGAATGCCGGATTTGTTATCTCCTTGAAAGGAAATCTGGATACTATCCTTATCGCTGGTCTTCATTCGAATTTCATTCAATACTTTGTATTTAGGACTTTTTTCTGCTTCGAGAACCAGATGTCTGAAGTGAAAGTATGCAGCAACCGGAATGCTGAATAACAGCAGCAGTATAATTAATAAGGTAATGTTACTACGTTTTTTCATACGATAATATTTTTTCATTTAAAGAACGTATGGAACGCTATGTCGCCAAGGATTATAACAAGCTTGTCGGCTGTCATGACGCAACAAATACGTTTCATAATTAATTGTATCTTTATTCGGTTTTTATATCTTTATCCGGATGGCTTATTTTTTCAAAAACGCTTCGTACTGAGATTTGATCTCATCCAGAGTAATTCCCAAAGCATTCATTGTACTGAAAAGCATTGGCAACTGATGACTGAAAAATTCCGCGCGGTTTAATTTGACAATATTTGGTATGGCATTTTCAGCCACAAAATATCCTATGCCCCGCTTGTTGAAGATAATTTCTTCGCCCTGCAAATAATCGTAAGTTCGCATAACGGTATTCGGATTGACTTGTAGGTCGGCCCCAAGCTCCCTCACGGAAGGAATACGGCCTCCGGCACTCCATTCGTTGCGAAGAATTTTATCGCACACGAAATCGGCTATCTGCAGGTATATTGGTTTGTTGTTATTGAATTCCATTTTGTTATTTTGGTTAGTGTGTGAAACGCTCGAAGTTTCACAATTCTTGTTCCTGCAATTTAAAGAAAGAGACCAGCCACAATCCGAACGGGAAAATTATGTAAGCTACTATTTTGATGTAGTCGATCAACCAGGAGCTGGAGTCTGGAATTAAGTTGGCGGCCTGAATTTCAATAATAAAACTCTTCAGGTCGAATTGATACATGAGTAGTCGACCGATTAAAAGCGAGGCTACCTGTAATACAAAGATTGCTCCCAGGGTTTTCAACCATTTCAGTCTACGGAACGACAGGGTTCCTACCATTGCAATGCCTTGGATACCCAGAATTCCTATCAGGTAGGTGCTCCACTCTTCTTTGCCGATGTGTATGTCTATTGGTCGACCGAACAGAAAATATTCGAGACCCCACAATATGAGCCAAAGTAGGCCGATAATCAAAGGAACAACAATCACATTCTGAAACCAGAAGGCAATCCATTTCTCAAGATTGGACGCCGGTAGCATTGTATAATTAACTCCTTTGATTTTATGAAATACATCATTGTATAACATAAAAGGGGAAATAATAATCAGGAATATACCCAAACCGGCAAAGACTCCCGGGTGAAACCCGGTGCGATTGATTAAAATGTCGGATGCTGCATAGGCGGCCGCAAAAATTACATAGAATAGATAATAGCGGCGAAATGCAAAAGTTTCTGTTGCTACAACACGATAAAGACGCTGAATATTAAATGTTTCATTCATAATCGGAATGTGTTAGAAAATTAATTGAACCATTCGGCAAACCGTGCCCGATTGGCAATCGCCGCATTAAACAATAACTCGATATTTACTTTGCTCTCTTCTCCATCCGTGTTAGGTACTACTACTCCGAAACCTCCCATCATCGGTTCCGAATAAAGGGCATTTGCAGGTACCTCCGATACTACGGAGAATTTCAGCTTTTGGGTGATGCCTTCTACCGATTGATTCAGCAATACGTTGTTGCGTTCCAGAATCACAATCGGATCGATCAGGAACTCAAGGTCACGTACCTGATGTGTTGAAATAATGATGCATTTGTTGTCGTCGGCAGCCCGTGCCACCACGCGGCGGAATACTGTCTTGGATGGGATATCCAGTCCGTTAGTTGGTTCGTCGAGCAGCAATAGTTCCGTATTGCAGGCCAGTGCCAGCGAAATCATTGCTTTCTTTTTCTGCCCGAACGACATTTCGTGTAATTTTTTGTCTCCGTCTACGCCAAACTCCTGCATCAGCATTGCATATTGATTGTACTCAAATTTAGGATAAAAAGGGCCTACATTGCGGGCATAATCGTCGGCTTTTTGATGTGATACCATAAACTCTTCGGGCAAATAAAAGATTTTCGATAAAAAACCGGGTAATCTTTTGCCGGGTGTATAATCCATTACTTCGCAAGTTCCGGTTTTGGGAAAAAGCAAACCGGCCATAATGCGCAAAAAAGTGGTCTTTCCCACACCGTTTTCTCCCAAAAGACCATAAATTTTTCCAGGTTCCAGTTTCATTGTCAAAGAGTCGAACACCTTCGATTTCTCTTTGTACCAGAATGACATGTTTTCTATTGCAATCATATTATATCGTATTAGTGTATTACTATATTAATACACTGCAAATATACGGCAAGATTTTGTACCTATATCTACTGAATGGGTGATTTATGGTAATTTAACACGTTGCAGCTTCTCTTTTGCCGATATGGGCTGATATTTAGTCGTTTGTGTTTTTGCTTATTTTCTAAAAGTGGAAAACAAAGCCTTTTTTTAGTATATTTTGTCGCCCTTCATTCCCTGAGAATGGAATAGTTTTAGTAATTTTGACAACAGTTTGGAAGGGAATATGATGAATGTCTATATAATATAATCAAAACTAAATCAATAATTTATGGCAACTCCCGAATTTAAGTATCAGGAACCGTTTCCTCTTGGGAAAGACAAAACAGAGTACTATCTGCTTACTAAAGAACATGTGTCGGTTGGTAATTTTGATGGCAATGAAATTCTGAAAGTAGAACCGGAAGGTTTGACAAAACTTGCTCGTGCGGCTATGCACGATCTCTCTTTTATGCTGCGTCCTGCGCACAACGAACAGGTGGCCTCCATCCTGAGCGATCCGGAAGCGAGTCAGAATGACAAAGCGGTGGCACTTACCATGCTGCTGAATGCCGAAATTGCAGCCGAAGGTCAGCTTCCATTCTGTCAGGATACCGGTACAGCAACGATTGTTGCGAAAAAGGGTCAAAACGTATGGACCGGTGGCGGCGACGAAGAAGCGCTTGCTCACGGTGTTTACAATACCTATACACAGGATAATCTCCGTTACTCTCAGACCGTAGCGCTGGATATGTACACCGAAAAAAATACGGGTTGTAACCTTCCGGCTCAAATCGATGTTTATTCCATCAATGGCAATGAATACAAATTCCTTTTCATTGCAAAGGGTGGGGGGTCTGCCAATAAAACATACCTGTTTCAGGAAACCAAAGCGCTGTTGAATCCCGATACGCTCGAAAAATTCCTGATCGAAAAGATGAAAACGCTGGGTACGGCGGCTTGTCCTCCTTACCATATTGCATTCGTCATTGGAGGTACCTCGGCCGAAGCCAACCTGAAAACCGTTAAACTGGCATCAGTAAAATATCTCGACGAACTGCCTACCGAAGGTAACGAATGGGGTCAGGCTTTCCGTGATCTCGAAATGGAAGCCAAATTGTTGAAGGCTGCTCAAAATATCGGCCTGGGTGCTCAGTTCGGTGGTAAATATTATGCGCACGATATTCGCGTGGTTCGTTTGCCGCGTCACGGCGCTTCCTGCCCTGTGGGTATGGGTGTTTCGTGTAGTGCCGACCGTAACGTGAAAGCGAAAATCAACAAAGAGGGTATCTGGATCGAAAAGCTGGATAAAAACCCGGGTCGTTTGATTCCGGCTGAATACAAACAGGCTGGCGGTCATAGCCATGGCGTGAAGATCGATCTTAATCGTCCGATGAACGAAGTGTTGGCCGATCTGTCCAAATATCCGGTTTCCACATTCCTGTTGTTGAGTGGTACCATTATTGTAGGTCGCGATATTGCACATGCCAAACTGAAAGAACGTCTCGATAATGGCGAAGATCTGCCACAATATTTGAAGGAACATCCGATCTATTACGCTGGTCCGGCCAAAACTCCTGCCGGAATGGCTTGCGGTTCGATGGGCCCGACCACAGCCGGTCGTATGGACTCATACGTCGATCTGTTCCAGAGCCACGGCGGCAGCATGATTATGATTGCAAAAGGAAACCGTAGCCAACAGGTGACGGATGCTTGCCAGAAACACGGCGGATTCTATCTGGGTTCGATTGGTGGTCCGGCTGCAATTTTGGCCAAAAACAATATCAAGAGCATCAAATGTGTGGAATATCCTGAATTGGGTATGGAAGCCATTTGGCAAATCGAAGTGGAAGATTTTCCTGCCTTCATTCTGGTGGATGACAAAGGCAACGATTTCTTCAAACAGATTCGTCCCCGTGTATAATCCGGGTCGATACCGATTGATAACAAAAAGAAGGGACACACGATCGTGTGTCCCTTCTTTTTTATGCAAATAATAGGTTGTTTTATCTGTTGGCGTACAATAAAATGGCCGTTCCGTCGTGATCGCCTGTCGTGAACTGATTGGTGTTGATGTTGTTTCCCAGATTGTACCGGCCTACGATTTTGTATGTTTGCCCTTTGTCGAGTTTCTGGCAAAAATCGTTACGAGCAATCAGAAAGGAGCGAAAAGCATGGTGTGCTTTCGTGAAGAGTTGAAAAACTTCGCGGCTAAAGGCTCCTACAAACACATATTGTCCATCATAGTATTCAGGTCCCATTATGCGCCCGTGATTATTGGTCTTGAGAAAGCTTCTGTTTGCCAGAGCTCGTTTGTACTCGTCGGGGAGCTGGTGAATATATGCACCTCCTACTTCTGCACAGTATCCCCACGAATGTCCTTTCTTGTCCTTGTAACCAAACTTTCGGCACTCAGTTATCAGCTTAGCAATGGCCTCTTCGCGACTTTTGGCAAACGGATCGACAATTACCACGTTAATAGGTTCCAGAAGCTCTTTTTTCTGATACTTGGCCCCCAACCAATTGGCAGGAGCTCCGTCACGTTTTTCGAGCCATTTGCCGATAGGGGGTAGCTTTATATTCTGATCCGGATTTTGAGCATTGGTAAAGTGAAAGCTTACAACAAACAGCAATAAGATAGTTGTTAATCGCAACATTTTGATTACAAAAAAATCCGTTTTTGTTTATAAAGTAAAAGAGAAGAATAAATATGCAGTGCAAAGGTAATGAGATTTTGCTTGTGCTCTCTTTTTTATTCTGTTAAACTAACCAACCTAATCTTAAAAAGTTTGTTTTCTGATATTTGGTTTATAAAGCAATCGATTCGCAAATATAATCGGGAATAATGCCATAAGAGCGAATCATCAACTCGTAACTGTCGGGTTGAATGTTGCCGGTGAGCACAAGGCAGGTGTCGATTCCGAATTTGTTGCCACCGATGATGTCGGTTATTAGCGAGTCACCCACCATCAAGATATCATTTTTGGTTACCTCGTGTTCTCGGGCACAATAATCGAATGCAAAACTGAACATCTGGGAATCGGGTTTCCCGAATCGGATAAATGTTTTTCGGGCAAGAGCTTCGAGCATATCGCCGACAGCGCCCACCGAAATAGCCACGTCTTTACGGGTTACCGGATAGGTGCCGTCGGTATTGGCAACGATGACTGGAATCGGTTTTTTACGAATCAGATTGAGTGCCTTGATTAAATCGACATTCCAGTCGAAGCCTTCGTCGTCGAGCAGTACCAGCGCACTAATGTCGATGTAATTCTCAAGGTCGACATCTTTGATAGAGATAGTTTTCAGTCCTTCGTTTTCGATGTAATGGGCAGAGGCATCGGTTCCCAGATAGGCAATGCGTCCTTTTTGAACCTTATTTTGAATATATTCGCGTGCCAACATTCCCGATGAAATAATCTTTCGCTCTGTTACTTGATCGATTCCCGCATTGATATACGATTTGGCCAGTAACTCGGGACTGCGCGAAGCATCGTTGGTAAGTATATAGAAGGCAATGTCGTTTTCTTGCAGAAACTGAAACATTTCTTTTACTCCGGGCAACATCCCTTTGTAGTTTTTCAACACGCCGTAAGCATCGAAAAAAATCACCTTGTACTTCAAGGCAACGTCCTTAAAATCATCAAGCCCCATCATAGTAATTGTGAATTATGAGTTGTAACGTATGAATTGTTATAAAGAATCGATAAACGACTTAAATACCAGTTTGTTGCCAGGATGTTCCTGATACATTCGTTCGGGATGAAATTGCAGTCCAACCACAAATTTATGTGCCGGGTGATAGATTCCTTCAATCAGTCCGTCGGGGGCTTGAGCCATGGCAACTAATTCCGGCGCCAGTTTTTTAATTCCTTGGTGGTGATAGGTATTGACCAGAATCTCTTTTTGTTTATACCACTCCATCAACGGTGTATTTTCAAAAATGGAGAGTGGATGGCGGTGGGTATCGTAGTGGTCGTAGTCGATATGCACGATACTGCGTTTGTTCACCTCGTGAATATCGAGGTGAAGGCTCCCGCCGAAAACGACGTTAATCATGTGCATACCGCGACAAAAACCGAGAATCGGTTTGTCGTGCTCTACGGCATGACGGCAGCAGGTAATTTCAATCTCGTCTTTAATGGGGTCGTATTCGTCCAGCTTGCTCACGCTGTAGTTTTCGTTATAATATGCAGGGCTGATGTCTCCGCCTTCCGACATCAGTAGTCCGTCGTAGTTGTTGAGGTAATCGGGTAGGTTGGCGATGGTACCTTCCGAAATGGGTATCATGATAGGCATTACACCACCCTGTGCCAGAATCTGGAGGTAAATCTCCGAGACCCAGTTTATCAATTTGTTTTTTCTTAGTTCACGTCGTGTGACTATCAGTACTTTTTTCTTGGTTGACATGGTTGTTTTGTTCTGCAATTTCTCTGTTGGATAACGTTGGATGCACGTTGTATTTACCGTGGCAAAGGTGTTTACATTATATACGGTCTACTGTTATCACTCTGAATGTGTTTGAATTGATAGTTATTCTAATGTTCTGTTGTGTGTTGCTAATGTAGAAATTTTTCCCTGTTTTCTGAAAATGGTGCATCTCTGTCTGGTCTATTATGCCAGCTATCAGCGTTTCAATTTCATGTTTTTGCAGCATTGTGTTGAGTTTTTTGTTTATTCGATCATACACAAGTTCCGTGTAGCAAATATTGTTCAGAATCTTTGATTTCTCGATCTTCTCGGTCATCTTATTGTTTGCTTATTTCTTTCAGGGCTGCAATGAGCAGCTTGTCTTTTGCCATTCCTTGCGAAGCTACCCGGATGTGCTGGTTGTCCATTCCGGTTTTGTTGCTGCAATCGCGCACATAGAGATGGTATTCTTCCAAAAGTTTGTGCTGCAGTTCGGTAGCGGTCATTCCGTATAAAATTTTAATCAATACAAAATTGCTGGCGGTAGGATATGCCCAAAAGCCGTCAATAGTAGATAATTCGTTGTACAGATAGCGAACGTCTTTAATTACCCGCAACCGGGCTTTTTGATATTGTGCATCAGTTGAAGGTAGCAGCGTGATAAAATACTCGGCTACAGTGTTGATGTTCCATACCGGCGTAAGTGTCCGCAGGCGTTTTAACAGTTCCATGTTGGCCGTGCAACAATAACCTAAACGCAAACCGGGCACTCCACAGTGTTTGCTCATCGAACGCACCACAATTACATTAGGGTGATGTTTTACATGCGGTAGCAGAGTGGGAATGTCTTCGTCGGCAAAGTCCATAAACGATTCATCGACAATGATGAGCCGTAGATGTTGCATCCGGTTGAGGAAAACGATCATCTCCTTGAGTGATAATAGTTGTCCTGTAGGATTGCCCGGGTTGATAATCAGAGCAGAAGTGATGCCTTGCTCATCGATCCATTGGGCATACTCATTCAGATCGAGTTGATAGTTCTTTTCGGGCGGAAGCTGAAATAGATGAGCACACTCCTGCTTTTTCAATTTCTCGGTATATTCGCTGAAGGTGGGAACTGGAATTGCAAAGTCGTCGATAAACTCTTTCTGAATAATGGTAATCAGCTCGGAAGCTCCGTTGCCAATCAGTAGTTGTTCGGGCTTCACGTGAAGTACTTTTGACAGATATTCTTGGGACAGCCGTGGATTGCTTGACGGATACGATTTCATTAACATCGGTAACCGATCCTGAATTTTTTTGGTAAGGCGCTTGTCAGGATAGTAAGGATTGGCAATAAAACAAAAATCGGTTACTTTCGACAACATTTTTTCGCCCACTATATCGACCAGAGATGGAGAATGTGATGTTTCGTAAAACAGGTGACGGTTTATCTTGAGTTTTTTCTTTGTGAACATGATACAGTCAATGGTTGTGTCAAAAGTACAAAAATATTCACGTTGAATAAGGGTTCGGAGAGGTTTTTTCTTGACAAATGTAAGCAAGGTGCCCCCGTAATATGACTCCGGAGGTACTTTGCTAAAAGTAAAAAAAACATTACTGCTTTTCTTTGCTGCTTATCATCCAGTTAATATCGAATTTATCGGTACACATACCGAAATATTCGCCCCAAAAAGTAATTCCCATAGGCATGGCGATCTTTCCATCCTCTGAAAGAGCTTCGAATATGCGATCGGCTTCTTCATGAGTGTCAACGGCAACCGAAAGGGTAACATTATTTCCCGTTGTCATTCGTGGCGACCATTCGTCACCGCCGTCACTTCCCATCAAGATTGCATTGTCGCTGATTGGCAGCGCAATGTGCATTATTTTGTTCAGGAAGGGTTCGGGTACAACCAAATCGTCTTGTTGTGGCATGTCGCAGAAGCGTTCCAGACGTGAGATTTTGGCATGAAATACTTGTTCGTAAAACTTGAATGCATTTTCGCATGTACCTGGAAATGCCAGGTATGGATTGATATTAATCATAACGTCAAAAATTAGAGGTTTAGGGAGGCCCTGTTTTTATTGTTTTGGTTAGAAAGCGTATTTCTAATTGCTTCAATACAGCTGCACAAACCAATCAATTTTCAAATATAGTCTTAAATAGACAGCTTTTGAAAATTTTCGGGTAAAAATAGTGGGTAAAAATGATAATTGCAGAAGTGTGCTGTTATTCGTGTTTTGAAAATAATAATATTATTGCTTTGTTTATCAGTTTATTGTGATTTTATTTATTGCGCGGTGGCTACTTTTATCTCTGTTAACTTGATGCCGTTTTTGTCTTTATACAGACAGGAGATAATAATTCGATTCTGTCGCAGAAATTCAATGCGTGCGTTGTTGGTTATGCCCTGCCGTACTACTGGTTCCAGATAATGGCGTAGCTGTAGCGTGTCAACGGAATCTTTTACAGCATTGAGAATGGTGTAGCTAAAGCGAAATTCGTGGTTGTTCACCGAAGTATTGTCGAAACGGGTTATCTTATCGACCATCATCGGGCACTGCCGGTTGAATTCGTTGGAAATCTGCAATAACGTGGTTTCTGTCGATGGGGATAATATAAATCGTTGAACCATGAATAGAACGGCAGCTCCTATTGTGGCTCCGACGATTACAGTAATGATTGTGTGGCGTTTCATTTGTTCAGATAATCGCAAAATTGATTGAAAGTAGCGCGGAAAGCACCGTCCACTTTGTCGCGGATAGTCTCTTTGTTGACGAACGGATTCTCGTGCGTGTATGGATAATCAAAATCGGTTACGATGACTTCGGTCGGAATGTCGTGTGCCGCGCCCTTGAGCGTGTTAACCACATCGTAAGCGGGGATAACTTTATCTTGTTCGAGTGCAATGGCAAAGATTTGCGAACTGATTTCGCGAAATCGTTTTTCGCGTTCCAGGCGTTTGACCTTGAAATCGAGCATCATGCGGAACGAATGACCTTCGGGGTGTTCTTCCAGATAGTGGTAAAGTCGTTTCTCTCGTTTCAAATGGCTCTCAAGATGCTCTACCAGATAAGAATACAAAGCAACGTTGGCTTCGCTGTCGAGAATGGCTTTCGATACAGGAGTGAGGCGGTTAAATGTCGGTCCTCCGCAAAAGGCCAGCAGTTTGGCATTGGTGAAATAGCCTTTTGGATCGGTTAGTTTTAGAATTTCCGAAAGAAAAGTACCGATGGAGTAGGAGAAGAAATGAAACTGCATGTCTGGATTGAGAGACGCATATTGCCCGGCTTTTACTTCATCAATGAATTGGACAATGTCATAGTAGGTTTGCAACCCCGACCATATAAATCGTTGTGGTTTAGATTGTACACGCGTACTGATGGCAACATTGGAAAAACTGGATTGCAGCAAATCTGGAAAATGATCTTTGCGGCATTGACTGACACTGTGCATCAGGCGACGGTCGCTCCAGACCGAGAGTGCCCGGTTCATGTGAAACGCCATTGGACAGAGTACCACGCAGCGATGGGTGTTTTTGGCAAGGCAATATGCCCAGGGCAGGTATTTAGTCCACGATTTTTCATTGAATCCGTGCATCAACAAGATTGCCTCTTTTTCATTTTTTTGCTGACGGGGAATAAAAATGTGAAAGTTAAACTCTTTGTTTTCATTTACTTCCGAATCTATCAGGTCGAGACCTTCTTCCGTGTAGCCAAGATCCGTTTTGAAAATTTCGTCGTGAAAGTCTAGATTGTGTTCTTTGCAATGTAATTGTGTATTTCCTTGCAGAATAGTCCAGTTGGTCGATTGGAATGTCTGATTTTGAACGGATACGAATTCATCTATTTCTATTGTTGTTTCATTCGGGTTGACCTTTGCCTCCAGTAAATTATACAAGTCTAAATAATCCATGAGATTCCGGTAATATAAATTAAACACTACGAGTCTGAAAATCGGATATTTTGTTGATCTCATTGCAAAGTTACCCATTTATAACGGGAATATTCAAAATTTATTCTTTTGTAAGGGGAATGTCTTACTAAAAATAAGGTAAAATGCTACCGTGCACTTTTAGGGTACAAAAATTTTTTTAACTTTGCATCATGGATTCTTGTGTGAAGTTATTAGTGATCCTTTGCATAAGTGTCTATTTTTTAATTTACTATGAACTCACCTTCAGTAAACAGACAAACACAACAAATAGCTATACTGGGTTCTACCGGCTCTATTGGAACTCAAGCCCTTGAAGTTATCTCTGCGCATCCCGACCGTTTTGAAGTATATGCTCTGACGGCAAATAGAAATGTTGATTTGCTTATTCAGCAGGCTATTCAGGTTCAGCCCGAAGTGGTTGCCATTGCAAGCGATGCCTGTTATTCTAAGTTAAAAGAGGCGTTGGGTCATTTACCTATCAAAGTATTTGCCGGGAGTGATTCGATTGCACAGATTGCCGAGATGGAGACAGTAGATGTTGTCCTGACGGCAATGGTAGGCTATTCGGGGCTGTTGCCTACCTTGAACGCACTGCGGGCCGGAAAGAAGATTGCCCTTGCCAATAAAGAGACCATGGTGGTGGCTGGCGAGTTGGTTCGCGATCTGGCTCAACGTTATCATAGCCCTATTATTCCGGTCGATTCTGAGCATTCGGCTATTTTTCAGTGTCTTACGGGTGAAATAGGGAATGAGGTGGAAAAAATTATTCTGACCGCATCCGGAGGCCCGTTTCGCAATAAAGAGTTTGATTATCTGAAAACGGTAACCAAGCGTGAAGCTCTCAGGCATCCCAACTGGGATATGGGGGCTAAAATAACGATAGATTCGGCAAGTATGATGAATAAAGGCTTCGAAGTAATTGAAGCCAAATGGTTGTTCGGACTTTCACCGGAACTAATAGAGGTGGTGGTACATCCCCAGTCCATTATTCATTCGATGGTGCAGTTTGCCGATGGTGCCATTAAAGCGCAGATGGGGTTGCCTGATATGAAATTGCCGATCTTGTATGCGTTTTCGTATCCCGACCGGTTGAAGACCGATTATCCGCGTCTCAACTTTGCCGATTATCCGCAATTGACGTTTGAGAAACCGGATACGGGTAAATTCCGCAATTTGGCGTTTGCCTATGAAGCGATGCGACGAAAAGGAAATGCCGCCTGCATTCTGAATGCGGCCAACGAAATAGTAGTGGCTGCTTTTCTGAGAGATGCAATTGGCTTTTTGCAAATGTCGGATGTCATCGAGGCAACGATGGCTAAGGTTTCGTTTTTGCTTCAACCCTCTTATGAAGATTATGTGGCTACCGATGCCGAAGCCCGTGCGGTTGCTACCGAACTGGTGAAACAATGCGGATGATTTGATTGTTGAATGTGTATTAAATTGTAATATTATACAGAATTTATTGAATGGAGACTTTCTTAATTAAAGCGGCACAACTGATACTGAGTTTGTCGATATTGGTGTTTTTGCATGAGTTGGGTCACTTTGCTTTTGCACGCATTTTCAAAACAAGGGTAGATAAATTCTATCTCTTCTTCAATCCATATATTTCCTTGTTGCGATGTAAAAAAATTGGAGGCAAATGGCAGGTTAAATTTTTTGCACGTAACGTGCCCGATATGTATCGTAAAAAACTGGATGCTTTCGGTAATGTGGTGAAAGATGAAAAAGGCAAAGATGTGATGGAAGAGCTTTCCAAGGACGATTTGCCCGAAAATGATTGGAGAAGATATACCGAAAATACCGAGTGGGGTATCGGTTGGTTGCCGCTTGGCGGCTATTGCAAAATTGCCGGCATGATCGACGAGTCGATGGATACCGAAGCTATGAAAAAACCGGCACAGCCTTGGGAGTTTCGTAGCAAGCCGGCATGGCAGCGTCTTTTTATCATGGTGGGCGGAGTTCTGGTAAATTTTATTACTGCTTTGGCTATTTATGCCATGATTCTTCTGGTATGGGGCGAAGAATACCTTCCTTTGCAAAATGCGAAGTATGGGATGCAATTTACCGAAGTTGCCGTGAAGAATGGCTTCAGAAACGGAGATATTTTATTGGCAGTCAATAATAAACCGGTAGACGAAACGTCGGATGCCGTTAAAAAAATTCTGACGGACGGTTCGCAACCGATCACGGTATTGCGCAACGGGCAAAAGGTCTCTTTTGTAATACCGTCCGATTTTACCCGTCAGATTATTGCTTCCAATCCTAAATTATTCATGTCGCCGCGTATTCCGTTTGTGGTAGAGAAGACGATGAATGGGTCGGCTGCCGCTAAAGCCGGTTTGCAGAAAGGTGATAGTGTGGTGGCGGTGAATGGTAAAGCAATGTTTGCTATACAGGATGTCTCTAATCAGTTGGATTCATGTAAAGGGAAAACAGTTCCGTTTGAATTTGTAAGAGCCGGTAAGCATTTAACGGTATCGATTGCTGTGAGTGAGAACGGCAAAATAGGAATCGCGTTGAAAAATTCGTTCGCGGGTTTTGTTACCAAACGCATCACCTATGGATTCTTTGAATCTATTCCAGCCGGTATCAATAAAGGTGTAGAAACGTTGGTCTCTTACGTGAAACAGCTTAAGTTTATCTTTACCAAAGAGGGAGCAAAACAGATTGGTGGCTTTGGTGCCATTGGAAGCCTCTTTCCGGATATGTGGGATTGGCAAAGTTTCTGGGCACTGACCGCATTTCTTTCTATTATACTGGCGTTTATGAATATTCTTCCTATTCCGGCACTTGATGGCGGACACACGCTGTTTCTGCTCTACGAGATGGTGACAGGGCGTAAACCGAGCGATAAATTTCTGGAGTATGCTCAATTGGTAGGTCTGTTTTTGATTTTTGCTTTGATTATTTACTCAAACGGGAATGATATTTTCAGGCTGTTTAAATAAGCAAGTGATTTAAATTTTACGGCTATGTTTCAAAAAATCTGGTTGAATCTGCGTAAATGGTCGAAGCATACCAAACATATTAAATATTGGTTGGTGGCCGGAACTTTCCTGATTATTATGTGTTTTGTGGACGAAAATAATTTTTTCAGACGCATCTCCAATCAACGTGAAATCCAAAATCTGGAGGATCAGATAGAGTCGTACGACAAAAATATAAATGATAATCGGATGAAAATTAACGAGCTGCAAACGGGTAATGCCAATCTGGAAAAATTTGCCCGCGAAGAGCATTTGATGAAGCGACCCAACGAAGATATATTTATTATTAAAGAAAAAGATTGATGCAAATAACAGAAAAACAGCGGACCCGAATATTGCAATTGCTTTATAGTGTGGGTTATGTGTTGTTGATGATAGGGACGATCCTCTATTTTTCGACGTTTAAAGTCGCGCCATACCTGTTTTCGTTGGGTGTTGTGTGTCTTATCGTGGTGAGGGTGGTTTTACCTATCGATCAGTCCGATTTCAGAACCAAACGATTGAATAAAATTCATGCATTTGCTACTCTGGTATTAGTTGCCAGTGCCTATGGAATGTTTATTCATCATTATCTCTGGCTGGCCGGATTGCTCCTGTCTACCATACTTGACCTGTATATCAGTTTCAGATTACCTAAAAAGGGAAAATAAAGATTTCTTTTCGATATAAAAAACGCAACCGATTTCAACAATCAGCTGCGTTTTTTTATGCTTCTTTTTTTTGTTTTTAGTTAGTGGACTCCTTCAAGAAGGTGAAGAGCATGATCTAAAATAGTCGTATCGTCTAGCATTACCAACCCACCGTCGGGACCCGGCTCTATATGAACACCACAACTCTTGCCATCTTTAAAATTATGACCACCGAAGTAATTGCGCACCGTTTCGTCGGTTAGCCCTAAATCTGAGGCAATTTTTCCCATACTGCCAGACGGAAGTCTGTCTTTGATTTTTCTCAGTTCGTTAAATGTGATAGTTCTAGTCATAATCACGCGATATTATAAGGTTAATACAAGAGTTAATTTCGCGCTCTAAATATACTGCTTAAAAAGTGGAATTGCAAACGGCGTTATGTTTTTTTTACAGTAATATTGGGGCGCTGGTAGGTGGTATCGTGCAGTGATTTATGTGTAATTCCTTGTTTTGTAGATGAGAAAAAGATGGTTTTTTTGTATGAAGACTAAAAAAAATCCTCTCGTTCGAGAGGATTTAACTATTTAGGATTATGCTTTAATCTTATTTTGAATTTCCTGTATGCAGGCTCTGTATTGTTTGTCGATTTCCATTAAATCGTTTACTACTTTGCAGGCATGCAATACCGTGGCATGATCTCGTTTCCCAATCAGTTCTCCGATGGAAGAAAGCGAATGTTTGGTATGGCATTTTGCAAGATACATGGCAATTTGACGAGCCTGAGCCAGTTCTCTATTCCTGCGTTTGGATAGCATATCTTCTATCTTCAGGCCGAAATGTTCGCATACCACATTTCTGATTTGCTCGACGGTGACTACCTTGGGAGTAACATTGACCACATTGTTCACTGCTTTGTGGGCAAGTTCTATGTTGATTGGATTGTCCGTCAGCGTGGAATAGGCCAGCAATGAAATAATAACGCCTTCCAGATCACGGATATTGTCGGTCACATTTTCGGCAATATAGTTTACCACTTCATCGTCGATTTCCAATCCGTCTTTGAAAATTTTGTGCTTTAGAATGTTCTTACGCAATTCAAAGTCCGGCTTTGATATCTCGGCCGACAAGCCCCATTTGAAGCGCGTGATGAGTCGCTGTTCGAGTCCCTGGAGTACCATGGGTGACCGGTCGGATGTCAGAATTAGTTGCTTGCCGTTTTGGTGAAGATGATTGAAGATATGGAAAAATGTATTTTGAGTTCCATTTTTGCCGGCAAATTCGTGAATATCGTCTAGAATCAATACGTCAATGCTCTGGTAGAAATTCAGAAAATCATTCACCGTGTTGTTGCGAACCGCATCGGTATATTGAATCTGAAAGAGATTGGCCGAAACATAAAGCACTCGTTTCTCCGGATGTGTTTTTTTTGCCTGAATACCGATGGCATGAACGAGGTGTGTTTTACCGACTCCCGATTGCCCAAATACGAACAAAGGGTTGAAAATGGTGGTTCCCGGATTGTTGCCGATGCTGATACCTGCCGTCCGAGCCAGTTTGTTGCTTGTTCCCTCTACAAAAGTGTTGAAATTGTAAATAGGGTTGAGCTGCGGGTCGATATGTGGAACAACCTCTTTGCGTGTAAACGGGTTATCCTGTTTGGGCGCGTTGTATAGTTGATTGGGTTTTAACTTATCGTCGCTCGGGATGGTAGTGCTGGTTCCAGAAGTGCGATCGACCAAAACACGGTACATCAAACGCGTCCCGTCGCCAATTTCTCTGTGAATGGTCATCCTCAGTAGATCGACAAAAGTTTCTTCGATGTATTCATAAAAGAACTGGCTGGGGACTTGTACCGTAAATACGTTGTTATCGTAACTCAGGGGTACGATAGGCAAAAACCACGTAGAGAAGGTAGTTTCGGACACATTGTCGCGTATCACACGCAGACAACGGTGCCACAAGTCACTGGCGTTGTTCAATTTCATCTTTTTTCTGTCTTAAGTCTTTTCGGGTAGACAAAGATCAAAAAGATTTTCCACATATAAAATAGCTGTTTTGAAGTATTTTTCATGTTTTTTTGTACAATCTTTATTATCAGGGTGTTAATTTAATCGATTGTATTCTATGTATTTACGTGCTTGTTGATAAATAATTGTCTTTTTTTCAACAAGCTAACAGATGAGTTAAAAAAAGTTTACGACATAAGGGTGTAGAGGGAGTAGCTTCGGAACTCATTGTTTTTAAGGTATATGAATGTATTTATGTTTGAGAACATAAAACTAACACATTTTCACATTGAATCTTTGCGATTGCGACAAAAAACCTTGATCTTTGATGCGATATTTATTTACCTTTAAATTTTGTGAGTATGAAAATTGGAACCCCCAAAGAAATCAAAAACAACGAGAATCGGGTGGGATTGACTCCCGCTGGCGTGGCTGCACTGGTTAAACAAGGCCATATTGTTTACATTCAGGAAGGTGCAGGGGTTAATAGTGGCTTTAGTGATGATTTGTATTTGAAGGTAGGTGCAACTTTGTTGCCCTCAATTGAAGAGGTGTATGCCGCCTCTGACATGATCGTCAAAGTGAAAGAACCGATTGAACCTGAGTATCGGTTGATCAAAAAAGATCAGTTGCTTTTTACTTATTTTCACTTTGCCTCCAATCCTGGTTTAACAAAAGCGATGATTGACAGCGGCGCTGTTTGTCTTGCTTACGAAACGGTTGAAAAAGCCGATCGAAGTCTTCCTTTATTGATCCCAATGTCGGAAGTTGCTGGTAGAATGTCTATTCAGGAGGGAGCTAAGTATCTTGAACGTCCTAACGGCGGTAAAGGTATCCTTCTGGGTGGAGTGCCGGGTGTGAAACCTGCAAAAGTTCTTGTATTGGGTGGCGGTGTCGTAGGTACACAAGCTGCCTGGATGGCTGCCGGTTTAGGTGCTGATGTTACGCTGGCCGACATTTCGTTGCCACGTTTACGTTATTTGGCCGATGTGTTGCCTCAAAACGTAAAAACACTTGTCTCTTCCGATTATGTAATTGCCGAAGAGGTAAAAACGGCCGATCTGGTTATCGGCGCCGTATTGGTAACGGGGGCAAAAACTCCGCATTTGGTAACAGCAGCAATGTTGCCTACAATGCAGCAAGGAGCTGTAATGGTGGATGTTGCTATCGATCAGGGAGGTTGTTTCGAAACTTCGCATGCAACCACACACAACGATCCGATTTATACGATCGATGGCGTGGTACATTATTGCGTGGCCAATATCCCGGGTGCAGTACCTTATACCTCAACATTGGCATTGACCAATGCCACTTTGCCTTATGCAATACAATTGGCAAATCAAGGTTGGGAAAAGGCGTGCGAAGCAAATGCCGAACTTAAAAAAGGCTTGAATATCGTCAAGGGTGATATCGTTTATGCGGCTGTTCGCGAAGCCTATAAGGGATAATCCGTTTTTGATATGAATTACAGACAGCATGGCATCTGACGGTGTCATGCTGTTTTTTTTATGGCTTGCGCTCAAAATATTCTATCTTTGTTTATCAAGAACCAGTCTTACCATCCTCTCTATGTTTCTTAAAACTAAAGCTATCATATTGCATTGTCTGAAATACAGCGATAAGGCCACCATCGTTCATCTGATTTCCGAAGAGCGAGGAAGGCTTTCTTGTATTTTATATGGCGCGTCAAGAAAAAAAAGCGGATCGAAAATGGCTTTTTTGCAACCGTTGTCATTGGTCGACCTGGAAATAGAGATGGTGCCGGATCGGGAATTGCATCAAATAAAAGAAGCAAGGCCATCTCAGATTGTTAGTTCTATACAGATGAATCCGGTGAAAAATGCGTTGGCACTTTTTCTGGCCGAATTTTTGTACAGAACTCTCCGTGAAATGCAAACGGACAAACAACTGTTTCGCTTCTTGCAGCAATCGGTGCTGGTTCTGGAACGTTCGGAGCAGGGAATTGCCAATTTTCATCTGGTGATGATGCTTCATTTGACCCGTTTTCTTGGTTTTTTCCCCAATACTGAAACTGCCGGACGACGTTTTTATTTCGATATGGAGAACGGAATATTTACTTCAGCCTGTCCGTTACACAAACATTTTTTGCGTCCGACCGAAAGTGCGGTCTTGTATCAGCTAATGCGTATTAATTATGAGAATATGCATTTATTTCGTTTTTCTAGAGCAGAACGAGTTGATATACTGGAATATGTACTTGCTTACTATCGCATTCATCTGGTCGAAATCGGTGAGCTCAAATCTTTGGCGGTGTTAACGGAGTTGTTCGATTGATGTGAGACGGGCATTTCCTTTGTTTTAGCTTTTCTAAAGGTTTCGGTGACAGATTTTTCGTCCGAAATACGTACATTTGCAGTTCTTACATAAGACAACCAAATTATCAGTCAATGAAGTTTATTCGTATAGTCATACTTGCCTTGTTGGTAAGCAGTGCATTGCATATTTCCGCTTCGAAAAAAAATGTATATAAGCATTTTGATGTGGTTACTCCAACCGATTTGCTATTCGACTATTTTTTTGATGATGCTTTGCGTGAGCGACTTGCCGGTCATTTCGATGTCTCCATTGATTTGTTGAATGCTTGTAACAGCATTAAGCCGGATGACGGAAATGTGATGTATGAGTTATCGAAGATCTATGTGGTTACCAAACAGATCGACAAATCTATCGTTTGTCTGGAGAAAGCTTCTGTAGCTCAACCTGAAAATATATGGTTTAAGACAGCTTTGGCAGAACAGTATCTGGCATCTCAGAAAGTGGATAAGGCTGTGGAAGTATATAATGCTATTGTGAAAATCGATCCTGAAAACGATGATGCATTGATGATGCTGGTCAATATCTATTCTCAATCGGAGAAGTATAACGAGGCCATTGCAGCATTGAATCTATTGGAGAAAGTACAGGGCGTGAATCAGGAGGTTACGATGGAAAAGGCTCGCCTCTATTTTATGCAAAACCAGAATAAGAAAGGGATAGCTGAAATAGACAAACTGGTAAAAGCTAATCCGAATGAGCCTAAATATCAGGTGCTCAGAGGCGATATTTATCTCGATCAGAAAATGCAGAAAGAAGCTCTGGTTTGTTATCAGCAGGTGCTGGAGAGCGATCCTAACAATGGAGATGCTTTATATTCGTTGTCGAAATATTATAAGGCCATCGGGGATTCCGTGTCGATGATGGCAACACTAGATCAGATGATGCGCAACAAAAATGTTGATCTGGAGCCGAAGATATCTGTGTTGAAAGATCTTGTTACAAGACCGGCTGAGATGCAGAAGGTGGAGGGCTATCTTGCTTCTTTGCTTGAAATGTATCCCGAAGAAGAGGGTTTGCATAACTACAACTATCTCTTTCTGCTGATGAAACAGAAAAATCAGGAGGCGGAGAACGAATTGAAGATCATGCTGGATCTGAATCCTCAAAATAAATTGACATGGACCAGGATGATCGATATGAAGATTAAGCAGGAAAATTTTTCAGCTATCGATTCTCTGTGTACAAAAGCATTAGAATATTTTGCCGACGATGTCGATTTTTATTTTTATAAAGCAATAGCGCTGTTTCAGTTGGGTAAATACCGACAAACGATTATCAGTTGCAATAAAGCCCTTCAATTGGTCCCTGACGAGAATATTGTGATGCGATCGCAAATATATACTCAAATGGGGGATACCTATTATAAACTCGGGTTGAAAGACTCGACATATTTGTCGTATACTCAGTCCTTAAAATATCAGCCTAATAACATAGGAACGCTAAACAACTACGCTTATTATTTGTCGCTTGATAAGCGGGAATTGCAGAAGGCGGAAAGCATGAGTGCCAAAACCGTGGCAGCCGAACCAACTAATGCCACATATCTCGATACGTATGCCTGGATTTTTTTTGTTCAAGGAAAGTACTCGTTAGCAAAAATATATGAAAAACAGGCGATAGAAAACGGAGGAGACAAAAGCGTAGAAGTGCTTGAGCACTATGGTGATATCCTGTTTCTGTCGGGCGAAAAGGAGCTGGCCTTGGAATGGTGGCAAAAAGCGGTAAAAGCAGGTGGGGATTCTCTGCTTTTGAAGAAGAAAATTGAAACCAAAAGCTATCTGGAAAAATAAAATTTTCTTCGGGAAGTTTTATTGTCAACTCTTTTTCCAGAACTGAGAATGGTACTTAAGGGCAGACTTGACAAAAACGGTCGGATCGAACCCTCTTAGTTTGGCATATTCGTTGGCAATGAATTCTATGAGTGATTGATCCATGAAAAATCGGCGAAAACAGCGAGCTGCCATTTTTTTTGTTACTATGCCGAATTTCATTCTGTTGATATCCAGAAGCGTGAATGTGAATGTTCCGTTCGTATTTTCAAATAGCACGTTGCCAGGAGAATAATCAATCGGATATATCTCTTGCTCATGAATAGAGGCGGTATAGGCCGCCAGAGCTCTCAATAAATCTTCATTTCCTTCTACTTTATATTCACTTAATTCGCGTAAAATATGCGATTCCGGAGAAAATAGCGAAACAAAATAGGAATTTGTCAAAAACAATCCGTTATATTGTTCGATATAAGCTACCGGGGTTGGTGTAGAAATGTTTTTCTTCAAAAGTTGCGAGGCATAAGAGTAGGCTCTTTTGGATTTGCTTTGACGGAAGGTTCCATAAGCTATCTGATTGATAATGTGAGGCCGTTTATAGCTTTTTACCGTAAATAAAGTGCTGTCAATTTCAAAATTTTTGATTTCGTTTCTGGCTTTATAGATCGTAATTCCTTGCGACTGAAAAGTTTGAGGAAGTGTCTGTATAAAGTTACTAACGTGCTGATATGCCGGTGCAATAGTAATGATAGTCTTCATGTTTTGTTTGGAAAGGCCAACAAAGATACTATTTTTAGCGTATTGAATATTCAGTGTTTTATGAAATTGTCGAGGAGTTGTTAGTTTGTTATGTTTTTTTATGAAAACAGAGGGCTTGTTTTATAATTTGTCTCAAAAAGCTGCATTTTCTGAGTGTTTGAGTAGGACTTGTTTTCTAGTTTGGTTGATGTATAGTTATCTTTGTGTTTAATATATTGATTTTAATGGAACAACATAATTTATTGATAGCTTTTGGATTAACTCTTTTGGCAGGACTCTCGACCGGAATAGGAGGTCTTTTAACATACTTTTCAAAACAAACAAATCGCTCTTTTCTCTCTTTTTCTTTAGGGTTGGCGGCTGGCGTTTTGTTGTTTGTCTCATTTGTCGAAATATTTCCTGAATCACTTCGACTTTTCGAATCGGTAGTAGCTCCCTCAAAAGCTTTTACCTACACGCTTCTCTCTTTTTTTGCCGGCATTTTGGTTATGGCTTTTATTGATGTGCTTTGTCCTCACCATATTAAAATGGATCGGAGTGTTAATACCGAAAATGAACAGTTAAAGAGGAGTCTGAAAAAAATGAGTATTCTGATTGCTCTTGCTGTTACGTTGCATAATATTCCTGAAGGAATTGCGATGTTTACTATCGGGGTTTCCAATTATCGGTTGGTATTTCCTATTTTGCTGGCGATTATCATTCATAATATCCCTATAGGTATATCTATTTCAGTACCGATGTATCATGCAACTGGAAATCGTATAAAAGCGTTGTGCTTGGCATTAATCACCGGATTATCCACTCCGTTAGGGGCATTGCTAGCCTGGTTGTTTATTTTGCCTTACTGGTCGCCAGAGCTGGAAGGTATTGTTTTAGGAGCTGTTTCGGCAACGATGGTATATATTGCCGTTGACGAATTAATTCCGGCGGCGCATCACTACGGCAAAAGTCATTATTCTAAAATAGGTCTGATAAGTGGAATGGCACTGGTTGCCATAGCATTGTTGTTAATGGGAGAATGAAAAAGTAACGGCGATATTTCCAAATGTCGTTCAAATCAAGCCATCATTGGTTATAAACACACCTTATTACAAAAATAACCAATGAATAGCGCGATAAATAAGGTCAAATGGTAAATACCGCCGTGTTTCAAGTAGTATAAAGAATAGATAGTAAAATAATAACTAATTCAAAAAGTGATGGTTGGGTGTTTTTCGATTGTTAGTGAGTGCTTTCCAATTTGACTTGTATCCATCCTTTAATAGGTTTCCCCATTTCGGAAGAAGTCGATTTTGAACCGGATGTACTTTGATCCATTCCACCACCGAGGCCACCCATTCCACCGCCGGGGCCACCCATTCCACCACCAGGGCCACCCATTCCACCGCCGGGGCCACCCATTCCACCGCCAGGGCCACCCATTCCACCGCCGGGGCCACCCATTCCACCGCCAGAGCCACTTTGCATTCCTTGTGGTAAAGAAAACTCGGAAAGTAATCCGATGCTGAGTAATCCTGTTGCGGAATTCTTAAGATTAAATATCGAATAAGGTAATTTGATGTTGTAGCAAATTTTATGATTGGAAGTGGTAGTCAGCTTTACCCATTCAATACCAACGGCTCTTGAATCTCCATCAATGTCAAACAAAGCTCCTTTCAGATTGATTTGCTGTACCTGTTGTGTGGGATCGGGACGTCTCGGCCCTCTGGACTGATTCTGATCGTCTTGTCCTTGTCCTCCTTGGTTTGGCTGTATTTGTGGTTGATCCATGGAAGGCGTAAGACCTCCTGGCCCGCTTTGCTGACGCAATGACATCAAAGAGGGGAAAATGACGGCATATCTGTCTTTCCCTTTTCCTGTAGGATCGATATAAACGGTTAGACCGTTGAATAGTAATTTTTGTTGCGTAGGATCATCGGTCGCAACCAACTGAATGTAAAAGCCGGTCGCATTGTTAAATGCTCGGATAAGCATTTTATCGTTGGCAAACGACATAAACAGAGTGGAACTGTCTGGAGTTGCTACTGTTGTGAAATCGGGACAAAATTGGCTTTGAGTCTCCAGTTTGATTTTTGCATGAGCAAACAACGGAAAGCTACAGGCTAATGCGATGCATGCCAATTTTTGTAGGTGATGTTTTGTCTTCATATCTGTATATCTGTTGAGTTTAAGCTTTTTGATTATATCGGTCGGGGTCCATTCGCAGTTTTTCCTCCGAAGTTGCCAAGAGTGTAGGTGAATGTTAGCATATAATACCGACCTAACACATTGCTCTGATGTGTTAGCGTGTATAGGGTAGTAGTACTACGGTTGAAATTGGAGTTTTGATTCAATAAATCATTGCATGACAAACGAAGGTCACCTGCATTTTTCTTGAGGAATTTTACCCCCAAAGAACAATTGAGCATATTTGTAATTTCATTTTTACTGCCTTGCTGAAAATAGCCGGTAAACGAATAGTTAGTCTGGCAAACAATGTGATTCAATGCAATCCATGTCAGATTGGCGCCGGAATTGATATTCCAGTAATGAGAATCGGTCTGTCCGGGTAGTGAATTGTTGACTGAACTAAAGTTTGCCCGCGAATTGATGGTAAAGTCTACATTTTGGCTGATATTACTACTCAGAACCAGATTGCCTCCCCAAGAGAACTGATTCGAATAATTTTTTTGGTTGTTGATTATGCTTGGAGTTCTACTTGCATTGGCATTCATCATCAGGTGAATATTGGTTTTTATAGCAGTGAAGGGGAATCCATATCCAATCATTCCGTTCAAGTTATAATAGCCACTTAAATTCTGATAGGTAGATACTTGTCCTCCTTTGGCTAAGGTCTGGTTGTACTTTGTTAGCAATGTGTCGGATTGTGCAATCAGTGTGTTGGAGGCTATGTAATTGTTTGATAAACTTCCACTTAGAAATGCCATCAAAACAGATGATGTTGACGAATTTGGAGCTACTAATCTTATGTTAAGGCTATGTTGATATGTCTGTGCCAGATGCGAATTTCCAATGGAAAGTTGAGTCGGATTGGTTTTGTCCAATACTTCCTGCAATTGCGTAATGGAAGGAGCACTGGCCGAAGTACGATAATCGACCTGTAGTTGTGCTGATGACGAAAAACTGTATCGTAGCATCATTGACGGTAGCACGTTATCATAGACTTTTGATGGTATGGAGAACGCATTGCTTAATTCATTTTCTCCCGTCAGATTGGCATGTTGGTAATTTACATTGGCATTCAAATTCATTTTTCGGGTGTGATATACATAGGACATTCCTCCGGAGTTTGTCTGGTAAATGCTCTTGTAAATACTGGTCAACGATGAATCAGGGCTATCGTACAAATGGCTGCTGTCGTTGTAGTTAAATGCTTTTTGATTTGATTTGCTTTGTTGGTATCCATACATATAATTAAGCATAACCATACTTCTGCGGTTGATGGGTTCGGTGTATGAGGCATTTGCCGAAAACGAATATGCGTTTGAATGCAAATTGGAATATTCGCGGATCGTATCCGAACTATTGGAAGAAAAAGAGGTGGTTATGGAATTCAGATAATTGTGTCCGTTTTTGTTTTGAGTAGTGGAGTTAATATCCAGAGACAAAGTTCTCCCTTTTCGATCGAATTTGTGCCGGTAAAGAATTTGCCCCGAGATATTAGCACCTTTCAATGAGGGTGCCGTGCTACTCGAAAAAGCATTTAAACGGTTAGTTGCCGAATCAGTGTGAGCCAATGTCATGTTGGTACCGTCGCTTTGTTGAAACGAGATGTTGGGTCGAATGAAAAGAGAATTATTGTCGTCGATTGCGTAGTCGAGTCTGAAATTGAAACGATGGTTGATAACATGTGCTGTCGTGCTTTTATTTTCTAGATAGCTCTGCCCTTTTTGTACCGTGTATTCGTATAGAGAACTTTGCTCGGAGGCGTTGTTCACGGAACTGAAAAAATAATTTCCATCCAAGGTGATTTTTTTGCTCAGTTGATCTGAATAATTGAAGCCAATGGAGTTTGTCTTGTTAATACCATTCTGCGTATCAACCGAATAATTGCTGACGCCATCACTGTTTCCGGATGTTCCTCCGCCCGTAGAGCCTATTTGAGCCCCCGGAGGTCCGTTGGTATTGCCTCCGCCTGAAAAGATATTACCCATGGCGAAATTGCGTTCGTTGGTATTGTTGCTTTGACCGATAATAGTTATTCGGCGATCGTTTCTGAAAAGGCTGAGATTGCCTCCGGCAGAATACAAATTGTCATTCCCAGCTCCGGCAAATAAACGCCCGAATTGACTTCGTGTTACGCCAGTTTTTGTAACTACATTGATTGTTTTTAGCCTATTGCCATCATCAAATCCTGTAAAACGGGTTTGTTCGCTTTGGCTGTCGTATACCTGGATTTCGTTTACAATGGATGCGGGTAGATTTTTTAAAGCCGCAGTAATGTCATCTTTGAAAAATTCTTTTCCATCCACCAATACTTGCTTTACCTCTTCACCATGTGCTTGTAATTTACCGTCTTGCATTACAATTCCAGGCATTTTTTGTACCAAATCCTGAACGGTTGCATCGGGGTTAGTTTTGTAAGCACTGGCATTCATTACCGTTGTGTCGCCTCGTTGTGTCGCAAGGGGAATAGTCGCTTTCACTACCACTTCGGTCATGTTTTGAGTTGTTTCTTTCAGAATTAGCGTACCGAGGCTGATGTTTTGCCCATCGAGAGAAATATTTTTTTCATAGTTTTGATAACCTACGAACGAAACCCTCAGCCGGAAAACTCCCGACAGCTTATAATGCAGATCGAATGTGCCGGTCGATGTGCTTATAGTGCTGGTGATGAGAGAACCAGTGCTGCCATAGAGAGCTATGCCGGCGTTGGGTATCGTTTGTTTAGTATTACCGTCAACTATTTTTCCGGTAATTTTTTGTGCCGAGGCAGTAATTGCTGATAGGAGACAAATACCTATTAGCAATTGTATAAGTTTATGATGTGATGTGTTTTTCATACGACAATGATTTTTTACCGCAGGATGTCTGGAACTACATGTTGTTGAAAATTATTACAATTCTCATGGTCGTTATAAAACAACATGCTCGTTTCATAATTCTATTTTGCTCTTTGAGTTAGTTGCGTCAGCCATTCTTTCCGTTGTTTGGATGAAAGCTGCCGATCCGATATAAGTATCGTTTGATTTTTTTCTACATAAGCAAAAAGATTCCATTGGTTTTTCCATTCTTTAAATAACTCGCCAAGCGAGTTGTCTTCAAAAGCATAGTAAGTAACCTCTATGTTTTGTAATTTTGTGGAATCGAACACAAAATGTAAATCATAATCATCACCAATAGCATCTAGTACATGATTGAGCGAACCTTTATAGTTCCAACCCAATTTTATTTTGCCGATATTTTGCGTTTGAGCCATTGTGCTAAAGATAAAAAATAGCATAGGCAGCATCCATTTTTGATAGCGCATCTCTTTCTGTCGTTTTCTACGTTGCAAATGTATCGGTACTTGTTGAGAAAGAAAAAAATAATAGGCGAATAGGCGAATTGAGTAGGCGAAATTGGTTTTTCGACGAAATTTCAGCTTTCTTGTTATTTGGACTAATAATATGTTAATTGAACATATTTATTTGATATTCAGTGTTTTGTTTGCATTATTGTGGAGTTTTTTTAAAAGAAGGCGTAACATGTTCGGTTGATTGAAATCCGATCTTTTCTCTAATTTTTCACTACATTTGCATCAACTTTGCAATCGTTTCTGGTTTTCTTGTGTGAGTATCAAATAATGGATATTTTATCTGGAGGAACAGAATAGAATTAGATTTGGCATACTAAAACGTATAATAATGAAACACTCCTGGATTTTGTGTGTTTGGATGTTTTTGGTTGTTTTCTGTGTGCAAGCTTGGCCTCAACAACTGAATTATCCGGTGGTAGAAGAAAACGGACAGAAATTTTACCAATACACCGTCGAAGCCAAGGAAGGCTTATATGCAGTTAGTCATAAATTTAATGTAACACAGGCCGATATTCTGAATTGTAATCCTTCCATTGCAGAGGGGTTGAAAGCCGGTCAGGTAATCCGCATCCCACTCTCTGCACAGTCTTTGCCCGCAGTGACAACTACGCGACAACATACGGTGATAAAAAAGCAAACACTCTATTCGATTGCTTATCAATACGGAGTGAGCGTGGAAGCTGTCGTTGCTATGAATCCCACCGCGGCGAAAGGAATAAAGGATGGGGATGTGCTCTTAATTCCACCGCCTCAGAAGAGAGGGGGAGAATTGAAAGAAGTTGGAGTGGTAGAAAATACGGAAATCAAACAACATCCTACGATAGTTAAAGAAGAGCCTAAAGCTGCCCTTGTGACACCAAAACTGAAGGTTTTGAAAAATGCGATGCATCATCAGGTGGCTGCCGGTGAAACATTTTATAGCCTGAGTCGTATATATAACGTATCGGTAGAAGCAATTCAAAATGCCAATCCGACAGTGGAGGTGTTGAAAATTGGAGAGTCAGTGGTAATCCCTGTGGATACGGTTAAAACGTCAATTCGGGCAGTCAAAACGTTGGCTCAGCAGAGCCCTACGCTTTCCAATATTGGTAAAAGTAAAGTAAAAGTGGCTCTCTTATTGCCATTTTCTTTGGATGGAGAGAAAGATGATCCTACAATTCAGAAATTTGTCGACTTCTATCGTGGAGTTCTGATCGCATTATCCGATTTGAAAGAACAGGGTATTTCGGTGGATGTACATACGTATGATGTTGCAAAAACGGTGGCAGGGGTCAATCGGATTCTGGAAAAAGAGGAGATGACTCACGTCGATTTGATTATAGGACCGGCTTATGCGGGACAGATAAAACCGGTGGCAGACTTTGCCAAGGCACATAAAATTTATACGGTGATTCCATTTACTCAGAAAGTAGAAGGTATTGCATCGAATCCATATTTGTTTCAGTTTAACCCATCTATTCGGACGCAGTATGAGCGAGCAGCAGTTATGTTTGTAAAGAAATTTCGTGCATATAATATTGTAGTAGCTCATCTTGTCAATGAAAATGGCTCCGATGATGGAGCTATTTTTGCTGAAAGCTTGATGTCAAAACTCAAACAAAGTCATATAGTTTATCATACGGCAACGCTTCAGGGAGGAAACCTCGAACCGATCAAGCCGTGGCTTACTGGTAGTAAACCGTCTATGGTGGTTTTGGCAACTTCGAGTGCAGAAAAAGCGGCTCCATATCTTTCGGCTTTTGCGGGATTAAACTCAGAAAGCAAGCCTGTCTCTTTGTACGGATTTCTCGATTGGGAGCCGGAAACCAATATATATCCGAATTTGTACTATTCGTCGTTGTTTTATACACATGACAGAGACAATTTATCGGAGTATAATTACAAATATGTCAAATGGTTTCATTTGAAACCGAATTCGGGCGAAATTATCCGGTTTGATTTGCTAGGTTACGATTTGTCTTTGTATTTTATTTCGGCTATAAGCAATTACGGAATATCCGGTTTATCACAGCATCTTAACAATCAACTGCCAGAGAATATAGAATCCCGATTTTCTTTCAAGAAAATTGCTCCCGGTGGCGGATATCAAAATAATGAATTGCATTTGCTCAATTACCGGAGTGGTAGAGGAGTAAGTCTTGTAGGCGAATAAATTAATAACAAACGACTAAGCGTGAAAATTTTCAGATTTCAGGTCACAAATACTATCTCTCGTTCCGTTATCACTGTGTTGTTCGTGGGAATATTTTTTACAAGTAAGGCTCAATCGGATGATTTTCAGCCTTATTTTAGTTTCGGTACTTCGCATGGGATAAGCCTTTCGAGTATCAATTTCTATCCGGCCGTAGTACAAAAACAGTTGATGGGCTATTACGGAGGTGTTGCGGCTAATTATGTTTCGGAAAAACACTGGGGTTTGCAGGTAGAACTTAATTATTCGCAGCGAGGATGGAAAGAACAGGAAACTTCGGGCGATTTTCAACGGAGACTTAATTACTTCGAAATGCCGGTTTTAACCCATTTTTATCTCGGCAATAAGTTTCGCTGGATGTTTAATGTTGGTCCTAAGATTGGGTATATGTTGTCTGAAAGTTCGCAAAATGCCGTTTCTTCTTCCAACAATCCGGAGAATACAATGTCTATTGCCAATAAGTTCGATTACGGTATTTGTGCCGGTTCCGGTTTCGAACTAGTCGTAGGATCTACCAGCTATGTGTTGGAAGCTCGTTATTCCTTTGGCTTGAGCGATATTTTTCCCAATTCAAAGACCGATACTTTCGGAAATTCGGGAAACAAGTTTTTGTCTATAACGTTGGGGGTATTTCTTCACTTTCCGGCTCAGCATCGGCATTGAGTACGTATCGTTTGTAGTACGAAATAATCAGGGTGGTTAGCGGGAGAGCAATAATCATTCCAAGAATACCTAGTAGGGCTCCCCATATTGAGAGGGATAAAAGAATCAATGCTGGTTTGAGTCCTGTCATTTTTCCCATTATTTTGGGAATAAGAAACAGATCTTGCGTAATTTGCACAATGGCTACAACAATCGCCAATTCGAGAAACAGCATCGGAAAACTCTGACCGGTTTCAGCCGAGCGTATCCACATAAGAAAGGTTACCGGAATAAATCCAAACCACTGCATATACGGCACCATGTTGAGCAAGCCGATAAATAACCCCATGATAATGGCTAACGGTAATCCGATAATGGAAAAGCCAACGGCACACATAATGCCTACAAGACTGGCGACAAATGCCTGTCCTCTGAAATAGCGATTCATGCCCTGCATCAAATCATCTACTAAGCCTTCACAAAAAGGACGATATTTGGTTGGAATAGCACTCCTCCATCCGTTTGTTATCTTTTCATAATCAAGAAGAATAAAAACGACATATAGTAAGATCACAAAACCGATAAATAAGCCTAATATAAATTGCAACGTTCCAGATAACAAGCTCATAAAATGAGGTTGTATTTTTCGCATAACTTCCTGAAATGATGAGCTATTCATTAGACTTTGGAGCTCTTTCAAAGACAAATGTTCGGTTATGTAATTTTGCCACTCAATGGGTAAGAAAGAGAGCTGGAACTGATGAGTCCTGGGGTTGATCAGATATTGTGAAATTAACTGGCTTGCCCTTGATACTTCCGTCGATACCGGATCGATTAGTAGCAATACAATACCGGCTGCAACGGAGAGGAGGGTTGCAAATGATAGGAAAATGGCCAGAGCCCGATAATGCAATTTCAACTTAAGCTGAAAAAAATTGACCATCGGATTCATCATGTATGCAATCAACCAACCCAAAAGAAAGGGCAATAGAACACTGCTCAGGTAGTCGACTAAAAAATAGAGCGATAGGAAAATGATGAGGCCGATTATCAACCTGACAACGCGATCGAAAGTGAATGGACGGCTTACATGCACGGGCATAATTTGATGAATTTTTAAAGATGCAGAAAGTGAAATTTGTCGCAAGTTATAGCTTTTTGAGAAGCTTTCAAAACATTTTTGTAGAAAAGAAACGGAGCGGTGATGATAGGGCAAAGAGATATGCCAGGATCTGGTGGTGTAATTAAGATCGGCAACACATATTTTTGCTAAAAAATAACATTACAAGGCAATGAAAAATGCGTATATTTGCCAGGTTTTTTCCACTAAGGCATATTTATAAAAAGAGATTGTCAACATTATCATATGATAACTGTAAAAGAGGTGTCAACACGAAAGGAGTTAAAACAATTTATTATGTTTCCTTTCGAACTTTATAAAAATGATAAGAATTGGGTTCCGCCACTTATCATGAATGAGTGGAATACTTTTGATAGCAAAAAGAATCCGGCTTTTGACCATTGTGAAGCGACTTATTTTTTAGCATATAATGAAAATAAGATTGTCGGACGTATTGCTGCAATCATCAATCATAAGGCCAATGTGCACTGGAATGAAAAACGCACCCGTTTTGGGTGGATTGCTTTTATCGATGATATGGATGTTTCGAAAGCTTTGCTTGATGCGGCTGAAGCATGGGGCAAGGCAAAAGGAATGAAAGGAATTCATGGACCATTGGGTTTTTCCGAGCTGGATATGGAAGGTCTGATGGTGGAGGGATTCGACCATGAACCGAGTATTACGACGGCTTATAATTTCGATTATTTTCCAAAACATTTGGAAGCGTACGGATATCGGAAGTCGATTGATTGGGTACAGTATAGATTCAATGCATCTCAGCCGATACCGGAAAAGGTTCAGCGTGTTAATCAGGAAATAGCAGATAAATACAAAGTGGAAGTATGTACCCCGGCCAGCAAAAAAGAGTTGTTGCGTTATGCTCCGGGAATTTTCAAAACCCTGAATGCCTCTTTTAAGAATCTGTATGGTTTTGTGGAATTATCTGAACGGCAAATAAATTTTTATATAAAAGCGTGTCTGAGTTTTGTTCGTCCCGAACTTATTTCTATTTTGCTCGATGAGAGTAATAATGTTATCGGGTTTGGACTGAGTTTTCCGTCGCTGTCACATGCTTTCAAAAAAGCAAAAGGTCGGTTCTTTCCGTTTGGATTTATCCATATTTTGAAAGCACTTAGGACTGATGAAACCGTGGATTTATACTTGATGGGTGTCCATCCTGCTTGGCAAGAAAAGGGATTACATGCGTTATATTTTACACGTATGAATGAGCAATTTATCAAACATAAAATGAAATATGCGATATCAACAGGTCAGCTTGAAACGAATGATAATGCGATGATTGTCTGGGATCATTATGCAAAAGAGCCTTATTTTCGTACCCGTTGTTATATTAAAGACTGATCGAAAGATGTGATGCTTTAATAATTTAATAATAGCCAAACCTAATACAAATTTTGTCTGACTGTCAATGAAACGCTATCTTCCGATATATCCTATTGAAATAATCACTTTTATTTGGATCATTTGTACCGGTCTTTTCATTTTAGTATTCCCTTCGTCTGTGCGAGAGACAACGCAAGTTCATTTATTATTGATGAGGGGAATTATTTCGCTCGGTTTTGTGGCAATCATGTTGTTACATCGTGTAACCGAATGGCAGTTTCTGACTTATTTCAGACAATTGGCCCCCATTTTGCTGATTACATACTGGTATCCCGAAACATATTATTATAATCAGTTGTTTTTTAAGGATATAGATAAATTTTTGATTGCTTCCGATCAATGGATTTGTGGGTGTCAGCCGAGTATGTTGTTTTCCGAAGTGTGGGCTCCTGCTGCTTGGTTCAATGAGTTGATGAATTTTGCATACATGTCTTTTTATCTTGCACTCGCCTTGGTACATCTTTATTTTTTGAAGGTAGAGATCGAGAAAGCATTTTTTATATCATTCGTATTGTTGAGTTCGTTTTTGCTCTTTTATATGTTTTATATCTTCTTTCCTGCCGAGGGACCGCAATTTTATATTTGCAAACATCCAATGGTTGCAATACCCAATTGTGGGCCGATGCGCGATTTGTTGATGTGGCTGCAGTCGGAAGGAGAACGCCCTACCGGTGCTATTCCTAGTTCGCATATAGGGCTGATGGTAACGTATATGATCTTATTTTGGAAACATGCCCGTAAACTTTTTTACTGGATTTTGCCATTTTCTATTTTGCTGGCACTTTCAACCGTATATATTAAGGCGCATTATGTAGTTGATGTCATAACCGGAGCCGCGCTTGCATTTCCGTTTTATTTTTACAGTGTATGGCTTTGGAATAAACTCAGTAGTCGCTTACAAGCCTCGCCTCGGACATTATGAAAGAATTCAACGAAGCCGAAGTTTTAGCCAAGCTCAGTAATCCGAAGCATCGCAATACTGCTTTCGGACGTGTTGTTCAGGAGTATCAGCAGCCGATCTATTGGCATATTCGTAAAATGGTGTTGAACCATGAGGATGCTAATGATGTGATGCAGACTACTTTTATGAAAGCATGGAATGCAATCGATAGTTTTCGGGGAGAGTCTAAAATTTCGACATGGTTATTTCGTATAGCAGTAAATGAAACCATTACCTTTTTGAATAGTCAAAAGATGAGGAATAGCTATTCGACAGATGATTTGGATAGTTCGATGGCACAAAACTTGGAAGCCGATCCTTATTTTTCGGGAGATGAAGCCCAGCTTCGGTTTCAAAAAGCCATACTGACGTTGCCTGATAAACAACGACTGGTATTTAATATGAAATATTTTGATGAGCTTAAATACGAAGAAATGGAGCAAATTCTTGGTACGTCGGTAGGGGCTTTGAAAGCTTCATACCATCATGCTGTAAAAAAAATTGAGGCATACTTATTGAGCAATATTTAAACTATTATGAAGACAGAGAGTCTAAACTATAAAATAAAGAACGAAGATGAATATGAATTCCAACTTTGACCAAGAGAATCCATTTACGGTGCCGGATGGATATTTTGAGGATTTTGCTGCAAAGATGGCTTCGATGACCCAGATGTCTATGCCGAGCATGCCTTGGTATAGAAAACCGAAATTATGGATTGCAATTGCAGCTGCTGTGTCGGGTGTAATCATTGGTACCAGATTGTTGATGCCGACTGAAATTAGTACTCAGGTTGCGGCTATGCAGCCCACGGTGGAAGAATCGTATATTTTAAATCAGATTGATGAATCGAATTTGGTAAGCTATTCATATAATGCAGAAGAGGCTGCAACCTCGGCTGAATAATAGACTCCTTGATATGAAAAGAACATTATTGGCAATAGTGGTAATCCTGATGGTCGGTGCTGTATTTGCGCAGCATCCCGATTTTAATCAGCAGATTGAAGAATTGCATGCTAAGAAAACGGAGTTTATTAAACGTTCGGTGCGCATGACTTCGGAAGAGGAGAAAGCTTTTTTACCGATTTTCAACGAGTATGAACAGAAAAAATGGGGAATAAGCCAAAAAAAAGATGCATGGCGTAGCGCTAAAAAAGATGATGCTACTGACTTTGCTCGGATCAATGACTTGCTGATTAATAGCGAACTGACAAGAGCCAAACTAGCAAAAATATATCATGAAAAGTTTAAAAGGATATTGCCTCCCGAAAAGCTTTTTAAGTATTATGTTGCTGAACGTCAGTTCAAAGAAAAAATGATTAACGAAATGGTGAAAAGAAGAGTCGATGCAATAAAGCGTAAATAGAGAATTATTTTTGTGAAATATAAGATAAGACCGTCCTTTGTGGCGGTCTTTTTTTATTTGTATGTCTGCCTTTTTGTCAGAAATTCTAGAGAAACAATGAGTCTGCTGTCAAAATAACGTCGGCGTTGATGGTATTGCGGCAAGCTGAATAGTCGTGTGTTTTTGTAGTTGTTTGTTTTAAATGCTTTGTGGTGAATGTTTTGTCTTTGTTGTCGGTTTCGGATGAATAAAGCCTGATACCTCTTGGCATGGGGTTTGTTTTTAGGTTGGCGTTGCACCAACAGCCGAAATGTGAAAAAATAAATTACAAAACATATATTTTACAGACAACTATGGGAAAAATTATTGGAATTGATTTAGGTACCACCAACTCATGTGTGGCCGTGATGGAAGGAAACGAACCTGTTGTAATCGCAAACAGCGAAGGAAAACGTACCACTCCGTCAATCGTTGCTTTCATCGAAGGTGGCGAACGCAAAGTGGGAGATCCTGCAAAACGTCAGGCAATCACCAATCCTAAAAAAACGATCTTCTCTATCAAGCGTTTTATGGGTGAAACATACGATCAGGTGCAGAAAGAGATCGCTCGTGTACCTTATCAGGTTGCAAAAGGAGAAAACAATACCCCTCGCGTAGATATCGACGGTCGTCTTTATACTCCGCAGGAAATCTCTGCCATGGTACTTCAGAAAATGAAAAAGACTGCTGAAGATTATCTTGGACAGGAAGTGACCGATGCGGTGATTACCGTTCCGGCTTATTTTAGCGAATCACAACGTCAGGCAACCAAAGAGGCCGGCGAAATTGCAGGTTTGAATGTGCGCCGTATTGTAAACGAACCTACAGCTGCATCGTTGGCTTACGGTTTGGACAAGACCCACAAGGATATGAAGATTGCCGTATTCGACTTGGGTGGCGGTACATTCGATATCTCTATCCTGGAGTTGGGCGACGGCGTATTTGAAGTGAAATCGACCAATGGAGATACTCACTTAGGTGGAGATGACTTCGACCACGTGATTATCGACTGGTTGGCTCAGGAATTTATCAACGAGGAAGGTATTGATCTTCGTCAGGATCCGATGGCCTTGCAACGTTTGAAAGAAGCTGCAGAAAAGGCAAAGATCGAACTTTCAAGCTCAACTTCGACAGAGATCAATCTGCCGTACATAATGCCGGTGAATGGTATTCCTAAACACTTGGTAAAGACTCTTACACGTGCTAAATTCGAACAGTTGGCTGATGGTTTGATTCAGGCAACAGTAGAACCCTGCCGTAAAGCTCTGTCTGATGCAGGTATGACCTCTTCTGATATTGATGAAGTGATTTTGGTGGGCGGTTCAACCCGTATTCCGGCTATTCAGGCCATTGTTGAAAAATTCTTTGGCAAAGCTCCTTCAAAAGGTGTAAATCCGGATGAAGTGGTGGCTGTGGGTGCTGCTATTCAAGGCGCTGTATTGACAGGGGATGTAAAAGATGTGTTATTGCTTGATGTTACGCCTCTTTCATTGGGTATCGAAACTTACGGAGGGGTGATGACTAAGTTGATCGAATCGAATACAACCATACCAACCAAAAAATCGGAAGTGTTCAGTACTGCTGCTGATAATCAACCTTCGGTACAGATTAACGTATTGCAGGGAGAACGTCCGATGGCACGTGATAACAAGCAGATCGGTGTGTTCCACCTCGATGGTATCCCTTCTGCACCGCGTGGTGTTCCTCAGATTGAAGTCTCTTTCGATATCGATGCCAACGGTATTCTGAAGGTTTCGGCAAAAGATAAAGCTACCGGTAAAGAACAGAGCATTCGTATCGAAGCTTCGAGCGGGTTGACTGATGCCGAAATTAAACGGATGAAAGATGAAGCGGCGGCCAATGCAGAAGCCGATGCCAAAGAGAAAGAACGCATCGAAAAGATGAATCATGCGGATAGCTTAATCTTCAATACTGAAAAGCAGTTGAATGAACTGGGCGATAAATTGCCTGCTGACAAAAAAGCTCCGATCGAAGCTGCTCTTACCAACCTGAAAGAGGCTCACAAATCGCAGGATTTGGATGCTATTGATGCTGCAACTAAAGAACTTGAAACAGTATTTCATGCTGCAAGTCAGGAGATGTATAATGCGCAGGCCGGTGCACAAGGCGCTCAGGGAGCACAACAGCAACAGTATCAACAACCGAACGAAGGCGCTTCATCTAATGATGGAAAAGATAACGTCACAGATGTTGACTACGAAGAAGTGAAATAAAAGACCCCTCTAAATCTCCCCTGAAGGGGAGACTTAAATAACAGCACCCCAATCTGATGATTTTCAGGTTGGGGTGTTTTTTACGTTCCAACGACTCATTTATACGCTTCAAATTCTCATTATCGCGTGTGGGAAAAGTATGGAACCAAAGAGGCAAAAAGGAGGATGGACTTTCTGATTTTATCCAGACAATGTTACTACGTTTACCCTGCAACCGGGTGCCAATATTATGGCGGTGGTAAAGGTGAAAATGAAACCAGCGGCATCGGCCGGCGAGTTGATTGAAAATATCAACCGTTGCGAAGCCGGACTCAGAAAAAGTAATCGCTCCATGCAATGGATTTTCTTCGAGCCCGACAACAAAGAGCGATACTTTGGATGCCGTGGCTCTTGTGGAATAAGGGTGCTTTGCTATCGAAATTTTTTTTTGAAAAAAGCGGGTGGAAGTGAACCAAAACGAAACTTTTCCGCTTATATTTGCAGTGCTATAGAGTTTAAGATTAATACAAAAAGCCCTGCTCCGGTATTTCTCCACCGGGCAGGGCTCTTTTCTACAAGGCACGCGGCCTGCGCTCACATACACTAATTACAGCGCCAACTGACTAATGTATTGACTGGTCGATGTCTGACTACCATCGGGGGCGGTGAAGTAGATCCAGCAATGGACCGACGCACCTGCCCACACGGTGGGTACCGTCACTTCCGCTTTCCCGTCTTTCCGTAAAGCGATGCTCTCCTTCAGAACCGGAAGCTGCGAGGCTTCGTTAAAGAACAACACACTTACCGCATCCGACTCGCGGACAGGAGTTCCGGCTGTGGCATCCCAGTCGATCTCCACCTTCGAACTTCCCAACGATTTACACGAAACCGTCTCTGCTTTTTGCACGCTACCTGTTGCTACCGTCAATTGACTGTAATCGAGGGCAAAGTTGGGATAACTACCTGTTACCGCATTGGCCAGCGCCAGCGATACTGCCTGGTTGATCCCTCTGCTGCTGCCAAACGTGATTTTGAACTGTTCGCTGAACACGCTCAAGTCATGGTTGACCATAGCAAATTTGGCACGTTGTGCAACTTGCGCATCGGTCCGGGGATTCGATGGCGCTTTGAAAACTCTCAGGATGCATTGACCATCCTTGGTGGTAGCCGCTACCGCGGTACCGTGACGACCGGAAATGGTTCCGAAGGTCGTCGAATTAAATTTTGCCATGGGCATAAAATTTAATTGGTGAAACAAAACGATTAATTTCTATCATTTTGCTATTTGCAAACTCTACAGGCAATGATAGCAGCCTATAGGAGTTGGATAGGAGTTACACAGGAGGAAGAGCGGAGAAACAGGCTCTATTCACTTGAAAAGAGATGAGCCTGAAAAGTAATAAAATGTCAACCTTGTCTTGTTCTCACTCCTGTCGTCTTCCGGCGGTGCACGTCCCGGGGGCGGTTTCCCTCTGAGGATTGCCGGAAGCAATCTGATTTTTCGGTTGGTAATGTTTCTAAAGCATTTCATTATAGTATTTGTTATTTATCGCTTATCTATTTGTATTTATTTGTGTTGCAAATCTAATTAGGCACTTCTGAATACGAAAGGACAAAAACTGCACTTTGTTTGCAAAGTGTTTTTGAGCAACTGTTGTTTGTGTATAATGTTTGTATATAGATAGTTATTGTTTGTTTGTTCATTGAATTCTGTGTTTTAATGCACTTTTACAGCATTTTTACAGCATTTTTCCGGCATTTTTCCGGACAAAAACGGACAAAACGATACACATGGTTGCTCTGTTATTTGGGTTTGCTGTTTCATTATGTAAAATATTGAAATATAATGATATATATGTTTTGTGTCCTTTAAATCCGTCAAAGGACAAATTTTTTAGATGACCTTTTGGGCGATGGACACGAAAACGTCCAAGTTTTTTATTGGATGGACACGAACGAGACTGCTTTTTTCAAAGGACACTAAGGGGACTAATTCGTTAGTCGATTATTCCGGGTCTTTTTTTTGTTGCTGAAGCAAAGGTAATTTGGAGGGCTATTTTCTGAAAGGACAGATAAATAGGCGACGAAAAGGTGTCATTAAAACATATATTAATAAATATGTAAAGTCTATCTATTCAGTAAAATAAGTGTCGTAGGTGATGCGTATCTGTCCTTTGTGGAAATTAGAATGAACTGAAGTGTTAAAATTTGCATCCTACGGTTTTAGGCTGTTGCATAAATGGAAGTGTGTCCCTTTTGGGGACACTTTTTCCAATGAAATTATACTATATTAATTGTAATAGGTCGCTATTTAATGTCTGTTTGGAAGTCGAATGTGAAAATATTAACAAAAAGGCAGCTGTTTTCAAAGGGAATTTGTAGCTTTGTTGTGCTTTAATAGCTAGTAAATCAATACTGATATTATGCCTTTTAATGAAGATGCCAGAGTGAAAATTCCTGCTTTGTTGCATTTGGTAAGACTGGGATATACTTATATTCCACGCACTGAGCACAACAAACGGAATGAAAAATGCAATATTTTCCCCGATATTTTTAAAGAAAGCATTCGGAATCTGAATTCCGAAGCCACTGACGCGGAAATAAATAATCTTTATGGGGAGTTGATGCTGAAGCTGGACTATGATGATTTAGGAAAAGATTTCTACGAAAAATTCTCTTCTTGTAGTGGTTTGAAGTTATTTGATTTTGTACATCCTGAAAAGAATTATTATCATGTTACAACCGAACTTACCTGCAAAAGTGAAGATGAAGAATTTCGTCCTGATATAACTTTGCTTATCAATGGAATGCCTTTGGCATTTATTGAGGTAAAGAAACCTAACAATAAGGAAGGAATTCTGGCCGAACGTAAGCGTATGAACGAACGTTTTGCTAATCCCCGGTTCAAACGTTTTGCCAATATCACGCAATTGATGATCTTTTCCAATAATATGGAGTATGAGGATGGCGTGATCGAACCGGTGCAGGGCGCTTATTATGCCACTTCTGCTTATTCGGATGTACAATTCAATTATTTTCGGGAAGAAGAAAATCTGAATCTCACCAAACTACTGGCTCCTGAAGATGAGGAGATAGAGAACCGGATTCTGAAAGACAATAACATTGTCAGTATCAAATATTCGGATGAATTCAAGACCAATAAGGACTACAATAAACCGACCAATCGTATTATCACTTCCCTGCTCAATAGGGAGCGTCTGGCTTTCATGCTGAAATATGCCATCGCTTATGTGAATGAAGAGGTGGATGGGCATATAGAGCTACAGAAACACATCATGCGTTATCCTCAGATTTTTGCCACTAAGGCCATTGAAAAAAAATTGGATAACGGGATACGCAAAGGAATCATCTGGCATACACAGGGTAGTGGAAAGACAGCGTTGGCTTATTATAACGTTCGTTATCTGACGGATTATTTTCAAAAAGCAAATGTAATTCCGAAATTTTATTTCATTGTCGATCGAATCGATCTGGCAGATCAGGCAGCTACTGAATTCAGTAAAAGAGGATTGATTGTCAAGCGGGTTAATTCGAGAAGTGAGTTTTTGAACGATATTCAAAAGGTAGCTCCGATACACAACAATCATGGAAAACCTGAGATATCGGTGATAAACATTCAGAAATTTACTGAAGAAACCACCGTACGAACAGACATTCATTACGATATAAATGTACAGCGTATCTATTTTCTGGATGAAGCACACCGAAGCTACAACCCAAAAGGCAATTATCTGGCCAATCTGGTAAACTCCGATAAAAAAGCAATTTTGATTGCCCTAACAGGAACTCCCTTGCTAAAAGAGGTGGTAAAAGAGTTCGACTCCAAGGCTTTGTTTGGCGATTATATTCATAAGTATTATTATAACATGTCTATTGCTGACGGGTATACCCGCCGGTTGATTCGCGAAGCCATCGACACGAATTATAAAATTCAAATGCAGGAAGTCATCAACCAGATACAGGTTTTACATGGTGATGTTTCTTCTGAATATATATTTGCCCATCACAACTTTGTAAATCCTATGCTGGATTATATCCTGAATGATTTGCAACAATTCAGAGATAGTGAGCGCGACAGTTCGTTGGCCGGTATGGTGGTATGCGATAGTTCCAAACAGGCTAAAGCATTATTTACGCGCTTTGAGGAACTATATGGAAAGCAGGATGAAACGGTAAGAGTGGCAGCATCTCCACCACTTCAATATGGTAGCAAAAGGGAGAATATGACTGCTGCATTGATCTTGCATGATGTCAATGATAAACAATACAGAAGAGATCAGATTGACAACTATAAAGCCGGGAACATTGATATACTTTTCGTGTATAATATGTTGTTGACCGGTTTTGATGCCAAACGTCTCAAAAAGCTGTACCTGGCTCGTGTAGTAAACGATCATAATTTATTGCAAACGCTTACCCGCGTAAATCGGCCATACAAACAGTACATGTACGGTTATGTAGTCGATTTTGCCGATATTACTTCGGCATTTGAAAAGGCCAATTATAATTACCTGAAAGAATTGCAGGGAGAGTATGGCGATGAACTGGAGGGCTATAGTAACCTGTTTAAAAGTGAACAGGAAATTGATGCTGAGATAGACGATCTTAAAGACATATTGTTTCGATACGACACGGACAATGCCGAACTATTCAATTCCCAAGTCTCGGAAATCAAGGATCGTCGTACGTTGCTCGATTTAATTAAAGCCCTTCAGAATGCGAAAGAACTGAAAAACCTGATCCGTTTTCAGGGATATGATGAATTGCTCGGACATATCGATTTTGGTAAAATGAATCAGTTGTTGCTCGCGGCTCAAGCGCAGTTGGATAAGCTGAATTTAATTGATGCGCTGAATAACGAAGGCGATATTACCAACTTGTTGAACGAAGCTTTGGAAGATGTTTTGTTTACATTTACAAAGGTCTCTGAAAAAGAATTGATTATTGCCGATGCCTTGCGTGACCAATTGAAACGTACCCGCGAAGCGATGCTGGATAACTTCGACACCAAAGACCCTGAGTTTGTCTCGTTGAAAGAAGAGCTGGAACGATTATTTAAAAAGCGGAATCTGGAGGAAATATCACAGGAGGAAATGACCGATAACATTCACCTCTTGCAGGATATTTACGATAGAGTTAAACGATTGAACCGGGAAAATAATCTACTGAAAGCGAAATACGAACATGACGAAAAGTACGTCAGGGTACATAAGCGATTGATGGAAACAAAACGGTTGTCGGAAACGGAGCGTAAATTGCATGAAGCTCTGCTTGAAGTGAAACACGAAACAGACGAACGATTATTGCGAGATAAAAATATATTGATAAATAGAGAATATTTCAAAAATGAGATAATGACTTATGTCATTCATCAATTTATAGATAAGAGCCGGATAAAGCTTGATGTAAAAACCACAGATCAAATCAATCAATTGATCGTAAACGAGTATTATAACGATTACAGAGGAATAAGAATATGACAGACATTTTGTTTATAACCAAAACCAAAGAGCTCATCGACAATCTGAAAAGCGTATGTGCCAATTATGGATTGGGAAATGACGGTAATGAATTCAAAATCATTACACAGGTTTTTCTGTATAAATATATCAACGATAAATTCAGATACGAAGCTAAAAAGCACGAGAAGAAGCTCAAAAATGCCGGTAACTTTCAGGAAGCATTAGAAAATCTTACCGATGAGGAGTATGGTTTTCTGGTCTTCCGCATCGGCAACAGCTCTCCAAAGCTGAAGCCGGAACAGACCATTGACTACCTGTTTGGCAAACTGAATGCCAATAATTTTGCGACAGTCTATTTCGATACAACCCTCAGAGCTATTAGCGAAGAAAACAGTGCATTGTATTCCATTAAATCAACTTCTGGGGCCAAAGATACGATGTTTGACCAACTGAGCCAGTTTATTTCCGACCCATCGCAACGGGATGCATTTTGCCGGGCTTTGGTGGCTAAACTGGTAGAATTCAGTTTCGAGAACATGTTCAGGGAAAAGTATGACTTTTTTGCTACCATCTTTGAATACCTGATAAAAGATTACAATAGCGACAGTGGCGGAAAATATGCAGAATATTACACTCCTCATGCTGTAGCGCGTATTATGGCCGCTATCTTAGTAAATAGCGAAGAGGAACTACATGACGTAAAATGTTACGACCCTAGTGCGGGTTCTGGCACGCTATTGATGAACCTCGCTCATGCTATCGGGGAGATGAACTGTACCATTTTTTCGGAAGATATTTCGCAAAAGTCGTCGAATATGCTTCGTCTCAATCTGATACTGAATAACCTTTCCCGCTCTATCCCCAATGTAATTAAAGGTAATACCATCCTGCAATCGTACTATCGAAACGAAAAATTTCAATACATTGTTTCCAATCCTCCGTTCAAGTTGGATTTTTCCGATTACCGGGATGATCTGGAAAAAGATAAAGAACGCTTTTTTGCCGGAATACCCAAAATACCGAATAAGGATAAAGATAAAATGTCTATTTACCTCCTCTTTATCCAGCACATTATGTTTTGCCTAGACGAGAAGAAAGGGAAGGCTGCCATTGTTGTGCCAACGGGTTTTATTACGGCACAAAGCGGCATTGAAAAGAAGATACGCGAAGCAATGATTAAGCGCCATATCCTACGGGGAGTGGTGAGTATGCCCAGCAATATTTTTGCCAGTACGGGAACCAATGTGAGTGTTTTGTTTCTGGATGCTAAAGCCGATACGGCACATATTCTACTGGTAGATGCTTCCAAACTGGGAACAACCGTAAAGGACGGTAAAAACCATCGCACCATATTGTCGCCTGACGAAGAGGGTAAGATTATTTCAGCAATGAACGACAAAGTGGCCGAAGAAGATTTCTCGGTAGTGGTAACCGCCAACCAAATTAAAGAAAAGAATTACAGCTTTAGCGCAGGGCAATATTTCGAGATAAAGATTGAATATGTGGATATTACCGCCGAAGCATTTACAGACAAAATGAATGCGTTTAAAAGCAATTTAAACAGCCTGTTTGCTGAATCGAGAGCGTTGGAAGCGGAGATTCAGACACAATTGGGAGGATTGATGTATGAATAAGATTTCAGATGTTACATTAGGTGATCTTATTGAATTCCAAAGAGGCTTTGATTTGCCAAAATCAAGTTTTGTAGATGGGGATATACCTGTAATTTCATCAAATGGCATATTAGGGTTTCATAATGAATATAAAGTTGAAGGGCCTGGCATAACAATTGGTAGAAGTGGAACCGTTGGCCTTCCTCATTACATTGAAAGCAACTTTTATCCCCATAACACATCTCTTTTTGTAAAAAACTTTAAAGGAAATAATCCCAGATACATCTACTATCTTCTAAAAACGCTCAAGCTAAATAAGAAAGGAAGTGGCTCAGGAGTTCCTACAATGAATAGGAACCATTTACATCCCTTAAAGGTAAAAGCATTTTTAGATTCTACTTATCAAGGAAAAATAGCAAATATTCTCACTACTCTTGACTCCAAAATTTCCTTGAACAACCGCATCAATGCCGAATTAGAAGCAATGGCAAAGACGGTGTATGATTATTGGTTTGTGCAGTTTGATTTTCCCAATACCGAAGGCAAACCCTACAAAAGTAGCGGTGGTAAAATGGTTTGGAGCGAAGAGCTTAAGAGAGAAGTGCCGGAGGGGTGGGAAGTCTTTAATATTGGAAAACTCTTACAAACTTCGCTAGGTGGAACACCTTCAACTAGTATAAAAGATTTCTGGAAAAATGGGACTATTAATTGGTTAAACTCTGGTGAAATTGCAAATTTCCCTATAATTGATTCTGAATTAAAAATCACAGTAGATGCAATAGAAAATTCAGCAACAGAACTATTACCGAAAGGAAGTGTTTTGTTATCAATTACGCGTCATTTAAGACCTAGTATACTTGGAATCAATGCTTGTGCAAACCAATCTGTTGTAGGCATAAAGGAAGCTGGAGATATAAAATGCTATTATTTATATCCTTACTTACAAAATGAAATACCAAGACTTATGTCCATGAGAACTGGGGCACAGCAACCTCATATTAACAAAGAAATTGTTGATGATTCTTTGATAATAATGCCACCTAAAGATTCTAATATTTTAAAATTATACAATTCAAAAGTAGGGCATCTGTATGAATCAATTATAAATAATGCCTTTCAAAACCAACAACTCTCGTCGCTACGTGATTGGCTTTTGCCGATGCTGATGAATGGACAGGTGAAGTTGGATAAGCCAAGCTATGCAGAAGTGAGAGCAGAGGAAGGTTTGATGGCAGCGGAGCCGGGTATTGAATATAAGAACAACCAAGCACAATTAGAGAATTATCATAAAATACAATCGGTTTATACCGTCATCTGGGCGAATAGTTTACTTGGTGTGTATCAAGGTGAAATGGCTTTAGCTAAAGACACCTATTTAGTTGATAAAATAGCCGGATTAAATACAGGCTTTACTTTTGCTCAACATAACTGGGGATCGTATGACCCCACGTTTAAGAAAACGATCAATAACAAGCAGTATTTTGTAAGACGGAATTATACCAACAGTAAGGCTATTTATTTTGATCTGAATGACAATGGAACATTGATTGATAAAATCCCTGATTATATAAAAGAATCAGTACGAAAAACAATAGAAGAGTTGGATAACAAAATCTTCGGCAAATATCACTGGCATCAGAAAGCCGAAATGAAGGAGCTTTATGCAACGGTGTTGAAATGTATCGAGGATACTCAAAGCATAGATTTGAATGTAATTCGTCAGGCCATGACAGACTGGAAAACTCCAAAACAAGAATTCTCAGATAAAGCAGCAAAATTCACACTGGAGCAAACAAAGGAGGCTCTTGACTTAATTGTCAAGGAGAAATGGCATTTGAAAGTGATTGTAGAGCATTAGAAATAAGCCTTAAATCAAAAATATCATGATACACCTTGCATCTTCTTTTAAATTTCATCCGGTTGGTTTTGGATTGTTTACTTCAGGTAAAATCGGAAATTTCCGGTTTGTTTATGATTGTGGATCTAAATCCAAAGCTTGCGTGAATAACTGTATTGAGTCCGAATTTCCAGAATTGGAACGAATAAGTTTAGACTTACTTTCAATTTCACATTTTCATTTCGATCATATTAGTGGGCTAAAAAAACTTTTAGGATCAGTCGAAAAAATAGATACAATTATACTCCCTTATTATACCCCAAGGGAAAGGTTGATATATATTCTTGTATTAACTAATAATTCAGGAGATTTCATCCCTGATGGATGGGAATTTGATTTTCTAAAAGACCCTGTTGGTTATTTGATAACCAACTTTAATGAAAGAATAGGGAAAATAATTCTTATTAAAGGGGGCAATGATTATCTTGAAGATAATACTAAGCAGAATAACAATTCCGATAAAGTTATTCCAGATCAAGAACTTGAAAATCTTGAAATTGATTTTGATGAATTGGAAGATTCAGATGAGAATCAACAGATAAAGAAAGATGAAGGGATTGAAAGCTCGAAAGTTTATGTTAAGGAATATGGTTCAGTTAAGCTTCGCACCTCAAATTCAATCCCTATCTGGCAATTTGTTTTTTATTACCCTCCACTAACAGAGAAAACAATTCTTTATTTCAACCAGATTTTGGCAAAAGCCAAATTAAACTCGATTAATGCAAAGTCTGATTTAGAAAGAATTGTAAATGATGTTATTTTTGATAGAATTGCTAAAAAGACGAAAATGCATGGCAAAGACATTAATAACACATCATTAACATTATATCACTCTCCATTATGGAAGCATGAATTATTCGCTTGGCCTTTGCTTGTATGTCTGTTTAATAATTCCCCTTTTCACATACATCGTTTCATCCCAATTAATTATAGTTCAGCTAAGGGATTTTTCTATTCTGGTGATATTGATCTTAACAAATATCACGTAGTTTTAGGCAAATATTATAACCGTTTATTAGATCAGATTTGTGTGTTTCAAGTTCCACATCACGGATCAATTGAAAACTGGAAACCTTCTATCTCAAATAGAAATCAAGGAGCTTTTCATATCGTTTCTTCGAAATTATCAAATAATAGGCGCCTTCATCCAAATCCGAAAATTTTACATAGTATTGCTGCTAACAATGGCCTGTTCTTTTGGTGTAATGAAAGTAATATGATAGAAATAGAATTTGTACTCGCAAATTCTATTGACAAATAATTAGCTAAAAACGTGGATGCGCATAAGATTATAGAGTTAATTAAATTCTTCAAATCCATCAATATTATTGAAACGGATGTCACATCCGATGAAGAAAGAAAGAGGGGACAATTAACCGTAATTGTAACCTATAAATATAATGACAAGGAGTATAATACAAAGAAATTATATTATCGTAATATTGTCAACTTAGATGAAATAAGCCATGCAAAAGAAGTAATTAAATACTTTGGGGCTCCTGTTTATTGGTTGGACATTCAAAAACATAATTGGCCAAAAGGAAGTGGAGAAAGTGATTTAGATCATATTGTTGTCGATGATATGATTAATCAAGAAGATGATGAATTCAGGTCATTTTTATTGCAGCTAGCAAACAATGCCAAGACTGGTAAAATACAACAATTTACAGCTGAAGGAAGACCAAATCAATATCATCACAATTTTGAGAATAACAATCACTGGCATGATATTATAAACCTTATAAAAGCATTTATCGATTCAAAGGGAAAAGATATTGATAAAAAATATTATTCTCGATTAATCTATAATTGGGATGGAAATAAAAATACACAAAGAGCTCGTTCTACATTATCAAATGACGCTTATGGTCGAAATTTAAGCTTGACTAGAAGATTGCAAGAAAACATTAAATTAGGGTTTAAAATGATGGACATTCAGAATGAAAATATCCTGGAAATATTGAAATTAAAGAAGCAAATTATACTTCAGGGTGCGCCAGGCACGGGAAAAACTTATTTGGCAAAATTAATTGCATCTCAATTTGCCAAAGAAAAACAATCTTTTGTACAGCCATCAAGCATACAAGATTTTGATATTTTTCCACTATTAAAAGAAGGCCTAATAATTTCAAGTAGTGGTAACAAAACAAAATACACCATTACTAGGATAAACAAGTCAAGCATATCCATTATAGGAGATACTACTAAAGAAAGGGATATTAGTCTTAATAGTATTGCCTCTGCTTATAAAGAAAAACTATGGGAGCCAGGCAAACAAAAAAATGGTTTAGATCCATATACGTCCTCGTTGGCAAAATATATATATGACAATATTGCGAATAAGCAGGGAGATGAAGAGCTCATCAAATTAGTCCAGTTTCACCCTTCCTATACTTACGAAGATTTTGTACGAGGTATTATTATTGAGACAGCCTCTGGTGTTCCTGAATATAAATCCATCAACAAAACATTAGGCGATTTTGCAAATCGCGCACTTGAGAATTGGAATAGCTATATTCTTGAAAAAGAAGAGCGGGCTGGTACCTTACAGCAAGAAAAGTCTAAATTTAAGCAATTTATTGACCATATTCAACAAGAAATAGATGAAAATGGCAAATACATGCTAACTGAAAATGTATATTTGTTAGAATATGATGATATTCGTTTCAAATACAAAGGGGATAATTGGAATGCCCATCCAAGTGGATTGAATATGAAATATTCAGAACTAAGAAAAGTATTTAATTCTGGGTTAATAGAAAGATCTGAGATAAAGGAACTAAAGGATATAGAAATCCTAACATCTTCACATGCTACATATTATACAAAAATGGCAGAACAGTTTGCTAAATTTGTTCCTCAAAAAATAATTATTCCAGAACCCTCTGAATTGAAAAACTATGTATTAATTATTGATGAAATAAACAGAGCAAATTTACCTTCTGTTTTAGGAGAGCTTATTTATGCATTGGAATACAGGGGTGAAAAAGTAAATAGTATGTATGCGGTAGATGGTGATTCCTCATTGATATTACCCCCTAATTTATACATCATAGGAACAATGAATACGGCTGATCGGAGTGTTGGGTTAATTGATTATGCCATTCGCCGTAGGTTTGCCTTTGTGGATATGTTACCCAAAGTTTTACCAGATACTGATGGCTTTAACATTGAATTATTCAAAAAAGTTTCATCATTCTTTATCAGCAACATAGATGAGTATATTGCTGATGAAAAATGTAAACTTATCCCTTCGGATATACTATCTGAGGAATTCAGACCAGAGGATGTTTGGATTGGTCACAGCTACTTTATCATGAATGACAAGGATGGTGTGGATATAAGCAAAATTCGCATTAAATACGAGATTATACCTATATTGAAAGAATATGTAAAAGATGGAATTTTTAAAGAAAAAACAGCTGCTGAAGCTATGATAGACAATCTATTAAGCTATTTGTAATATGTATCCCATAATAGAGCTGTCTGAGCAGTTTGGCTTTAGAAAAGAAGAGCGGTATATTGAGGTAGATAATGAACAATTGTCCCTGCTAAAAGAAGTCAATACTCATACAATTACGGTCAAACGCAAACAAAAAGATGAAATGTGCATTCGTTTTGATTGCGTTGGTGATAGAATGGAATTTCAAGCTTCTTATTTTGTCGGCGTTGATTGGTTGGTAGAAAGTAAGCAAGCGGTCTATGTACAGCCTAAGGAAAATGGAGAAAAGGTTGAAGTCGACTATCTAAAGATGTTATTAGATGCGCTCCAAGAGTCTGAAAACATAAAATATTTGGACGAATTAGTTACTATCGACTTTCAGCGACCATCTATTCAGATTAATCAATCGCAGGATATTCTGAGCCCATTTCTTATTGCTCAGTATTTGCAACTACTAAAACAAATTGTTCGCAAAGGGCTAAAGAAATCATACTACACTATAACAGAAAATCTGAATGCTAAAGTAAAGGGGAAAATACTGGTTGGGACAAATATAAAAACCAACACCGTAGTCGGAAGGGCTACACATACTGTCTGCCAATATCAAGAATTCGGCGTAAACTATGAGGAAAACAAGATACTAAAGAAAGCTTTTCTGTTTTCAAGAGCAGTATTAGATCAATACAAGTATAGCTTTAGCACAAACGTATTGCAGGAATTTATCAGTTATATAAGTCCGGCATTTGAGAAAGTAACGGATGACATTGATATTAACCGAGTAAAACATTATAAACCAAATCCCCTATATAAAGAATATGAGCAGGCAATTAGATTGGCCTTACTAATACTAAAACGATTTTCGTATACTATTACCCGTACGGAAGATAAGCAAATCAACACTCCTCCATTTTGGATTGATATGAGTAAGCTTTTTGAACTGTATGTATTTAGTAAGTTGCGGAAAATATTTCCAGGTGCAGGAGAAGTGCGATATCATATTCAAAAGACTCAAAAGCAGGAACTTGATTTTTTAATCAAATCCGCTGATGGTCACTACAAATATGTTGTGGACACCAAGTACAAACCCCGATACGAAAAGCACTGTGTAAAAGTAGATGATATAAGACAATTAAGTGGTTATGCTCGTCTAAAGTCGGTTTATGATGATCTCGGATATAAAGGATATACAGAGTTATTAAAATGTTTGGTAATATATTCTCATCAGGATTGTGATGAAGTACTTACAAAAGAGCATTTTAATATTGGAACCGAAGCAGATATAAAAAAGATACGAGAAGAGAATGCTTATGCTGAGTTTTATAAGCTCGGAGTGAAGTTGCCTGAGAAATTATATTGATGATTAGGGTATTTAAAATTCAATATTGTCAATCCCCATCAATAATGGTCTTTCATTAACGACACTGCATCAATTTCTTGAAAATTTCCAATGCTCGATCCTTATCTTTGCAGAAAAGAGTTACCCCCCCCTTGCTGGTGCAGATCTTCTGATCTGTGCCCGATCTGAAGAATAAAGAAACTGTCACAGGTATTTTAGTCTGTTTGAAATAACTTATTATACCCGATAAGGTATAAATGATGAGATAAACGATTGGTTTATACCCGAGAGGGTATCGTGTGGCGGATGTCATATGTGGTAGTTGATAAAGCAAATGGGATCCAACCAGAACAGGTTGAATGGCGGCTACATAGGGCGCTGTGTGGAATGTTGACAAAAATCAGAAAATCAAGGGCTATTCCTCTGATTTTGTTTATTTATATTTGCAACTGTTATTAACCTTTCAAAAATAATCATGAAGAAGTTATTTTATGTATTGCTTGCAATTACCTTTGCATATTTCAATTGCGAAGCTGCAAATCCTGTTCTGACCATAGAAGGCGGACAGGTTCAAGGCGTAAAAGCCGAAATTGAAGGAGTGACTGTCTATCGTGGAATTCCGTATGCAGCACCTCCCATCAAAAATCTCCGGTGGAAGGCTCCTCAGCCGGTTATTCCATGGCAGGGTATTAAACTTGCCGATAAATTCGGACATCCCGGTTATCAGTCAGTTCACTATCCAGGCGGTTATACTACCGAGTGGGGTTATGGCGACGAATCGCCTTACAGCGAGGACTGCCTCTACTTAAATGTATGGACAAAAGCTCCGGGTAAAGTCGGACAGAAGCTTCCTGTGGCGTTGTGGATTCACGGTGGCGGTTACCGGGAAGGATGGGGCTCGGAACCCGAATTTGATGGACAAGAGTGGGCCAACAAAGACGTGGTACTGGTTTCGATCAATTATCGTCTTGGCGTTTTCGGATTTCTGACTCATCCCGAACTTTCCAAGGAGAGTCCGAATCACGTTTCAGGAAACTATGGTATCCTTGACCAGATCGAATCGCTTAAATGGATCAAGAAAAATATTGCACAATTCGGTGGCGATCCCGATAACGTTACCATATTCGGTCAGAGTGCCGGTGCCGGTAGCGTGAAAACGCTTTGCGAATCTCCGCTTGCACGGGGTCTGTTCAAAAAAGCGATCATCATGAGTGGCGGCGGTATCACGACAACTCCTCCTGCAGGCGCTTCCAATACCCGTCCGGCAGCTCCGGGTGGTATGGGCGGATTTGGACCTCCTATGACCCTTGAACAATCAGAACTTCAGACCAAAGAAATACTGGATTGGGCAGGGCTGACAACCATTGAAAAAATGCGTGCTGCTTCTACCGAAACCATGTACACGGTTGGAAGTTTGTACTCCGCAGTGACCGGAAAGCGTACCCGTATGACTGCTATGCCTATCGTTGACGGTTATGTCTCTCTCCAGAGCTTCGATGCTGCTGCTGTTGACAATAAACTGGCGCAGGTTCCGTACATGATTGGTTACACCCTGAACGATATGGGTAGCATGGCTCCCGGTATCGCTGAATTCTGTCTGAATCGCGAAAAAGTGGGTGGTAAAGCGTTTGCATATCAGTTTGCCCGTCCTCTGCCAACCGATGGTAGAGCGGATGTGCTGAAGGGGGCATTCCACTCTTCCGATTTGTGGTATGTGTTCAAATCGCTCAAATATTGCTGGAGACCCTGGGCTGCAGGCGACTGGAACCTTTCGGAAGTGATGCTGACTGCCTGGTCGAATTTTGCCAAGTATGGTGATCCGAACGGCAAGAACGGTGGTAAGTGGGCTCCGTATACCAAAGACAACGCTAAGTTTATGTTGTTCAAACTCGACGCCAGCGATAAAGAAAATTCGGCAATGGGAGACCCCATAAAACCCTGATTTTTTCGCTTGTGACCTCGATCTTATGTAAGGGGCCGAGTCAATAGTTACAGAGGCTGTTTCATTGTGAGGCAGCCTCTTTTATTTTGTTTTCGCGGCGGAGGCGAAGTATTCGTTGAAGACAATGCCAACGATGATCAGTATCAATCCGAAGAAGGTGGTGGTGTAGATGTGCTCCTTCAGCACAAAATGGATAAGCAGAAGCGAGATAAAGGGCGCCAGATAACACAGTTGGTTGATGAAGGCCGGATTGTTGGTGCTTTTGAGCGCCATACTGAAGAAAATGAACGGTATAGCCATTTCGAAGGCGCCTATATAGATGCTGGCATACATGCTGCTCCCGAACGAGAGATGCACGGGTATCAAAAGCGTTGAGAAAAGTAGGTAGCCTGATCCGAACAGGAAGATAACGAAGAGGTTTACGGTGCTGTCAGTCTTCTCGTTCATTTTATTTATCAACCAGAATGTGGCCCAGAGCAAAGCGCTCAGCAGGGCGAGAAGTAATCCCGTGACAGGAATAGCTGATTGTTGCACCTGTCCCGAACCGACCGAAATAAGGACTACGCCACCCAGTGAGAGAGCCATGCCGATATATTTTTTGTGCCGAATGGGTTGATGTCCGAATGCGGCGATGAGGAGAAGCAACAGAATGGGCCAGGCGTAATTGATGGGTTGTGCGATTTGTGCCGGGAGCAGTGCATACGCTTTGAAGAGTACAAGGTAGTAGAGGGCAGGGTTTAACAATCCGATCAGCGCATACACACCCCATTGTTTGCCCGAGAGACGCGTTAGTTGTCCCCACTTTGCCTGTATGGTCATGGTGGCGGCCAGAATAACAAACGCCGTGCAGCTGGCTACCAGAAGCATTTCGAAGTGTGTTTGTTGTCGTAGCGCCAGCTTAAAGGCCGTGGCTACCGTCGACCAGCTGAGTACGGCTACTCCGGCGTAAAGAATGGCTTTGTTTGTTGTCTTCATCGGGGTGCGATCGGGACTAAGGTGTTTGGAAAATGAGAGTGCAAAGAACGGAAGAATTTCTTAAAACGAAAGGAGTTGTGTGCGAAATTGGGTGGTTTTTCAGCCAGACGTTTTTTTGATAACTTTACTACCCGAAATTTTGAGGTGCAATACATGACAAAAAATAACTACTACGTGGTCTGGAAAGGCCGCAAAACCGGGGTGTTCAATAGTTGGGAGAGCTGCAAAGAGCAGGTGCATGGCTTTGAGGGTGCCCAGTATAAGGGTTATCCGACTGAGGCGGCGGCTAATGCGGCTTTCAAAACCAATTACTGGAAGGCGGTAAATCCGGCGCAAAAACAGGCAGTCGTTGTGGTAGGAGCCAACGGCGCGAAACCCGTTGTGCCCAGCCTTGCGGTAGATGCAGCCTGTAGCGGCAATCCCGGTAAATTGGAGTATCGCGGGGTGGAAACCGCAACCGGACGGGAGATTTTTCGTCAGGGTCCGTTTGAGATGGGAACTAATAATATCGGCGAATTTTTGGCCATTGTCCACGGATTGGCACTACTCAAAGCCCAAAACAGCAATGTGCCTATCTATTCCGACAGTGTGAATGCTTTGGCATGGGTAAGGGCGAAGCAGTGCCGCACCAAGCTGGAACGCTGTGCTAAAAACGAAGAGTTGTTTCGCCTGATCGCACGGGCGGAAAACTGGTTGAAGGACAACAGTTATACTACCAAATTGTTGAAATGGCCCACCTCCGAATGGGGTGAGATTCCTGCTGATTTTGGCCGGAAATAACCGCTTTTATTCTCCCTGCCATTGATAGGCTCCAAGATCAGGTGTCCCATTCCACAACCGATCAGTTCCATTCATATCGAAACAAAAAGAGGATTGTTGACTTACCTGGAGGTCGGCTTTTTTTCGTATCGGAGCGTTTTCGGTTGGTCGGAAATCGCAATAACCCTTACTGGAAATTGTGGTTCTGATAAAAAGCTGATCTTTGGTATTTCCCCATTGCACACTTTTAAGAGATGACGATTGAAATGATTTCGACATCAGATAACAATGGTCGAATGTGTATTTCAAGGGTGTGTTACGGGTTGTATCGGAAATCAGAATCTCGTTTTGCGCCGAACCGGTTATCACGCAATTGATAAATTGTACCCGGAGTGGAGCAGGTGCCTGATTCTGGCGCCCGGACTCTCCGTTGAGTAGCGTGACGGATGGCGTCCCGTCGCGTCGTTTGCCGGCATAGTTATCGTTGTAAAAGTTAGCTATAGTGTTGTGTGTAAATGTATAGTTGCCTCCGGTTAAGCGGAGACAACCGCTTTTGCAATTGGAAATTTCGCTGTTTAGTAACGATAGATTTGCATTGCTGGCAACGAGACCACAGGAATCGAAATTTTGAATTCGGGTGTTGTTAATCGTTACGTCGGGCATTTGAGTTGGCGTCCCGTTGGGTATCGCAATCCCGCTTTTACCACTTATCATTGTTACATAATTTAGCGAGGCCGAGCTTTGTGTTCCCAGTATCTGAAGTCCGTTCCATTGCCCCGAAAGATAGCTGTAGGGTACATCATCCGAAAGTTTATCCAACCGATCGCCCCTGAGGGTAATTCTCGCTTTTGGTTCTCCGGCGGCTTTCAGATTTCCATAGATTTTCAAGGATGCGTTTTTGTGAAAATAAAGAGTTGCTCCTGGATTGATGGTGAGTGTTTTGCCGTTGTCGATGGCTAGGTAATCGTAAATAAGGTAAGGTTTTTTGGCAGCAAGAATTGTGTCATTATGTATCGTTTTGCTCCGGAAAATAACCACATCCTGACCGTAGGCGGTGAGTTTGACGCTTTGTCGATTGCCGTTGGTAATGCAGACTATGGAGTCTTGTATCAATAACGGACTGTCTTGCAATGTTGGGTTAACCGTTACGCTGACGAAAACATAAAGGCTGTCGTGTGCCCGTATCTCGATGTTCGAAAGTTGATTGTTGGTGGCAATAGTTCCGTCGACGATCATCTGAAAACCACTCGAAGCTCCATTGGTAAGTGAAATAGAACTGATGGAAAGTGGTTTGGGATTGCGATTGTAGATAACAACCTTACTGGTAGCCGATCCGATGGTGCAGAACACCGTATCGAAGGCAATCGTGTCTTGCGAGAAATGTAGTTTGTAAAACGGATTGGACGATATACTATTATCGGTACAGCCGGTCAGGCTGACGCTGCCGGCAAATGCAATAAGCAATATGATAAATCCGTTTCTCATTTCAGGGCTTTCATTTCGCATTTAAAACGATCAAACAGACAGCTTATTATATCTGAAAAACAGAAAAAGCATTATGCGATCAGATATTCGATCCAAAGCAAAAAGGCAAATAACAAATTGGCTTGTCCGGTGCGGATTAATAGTTGGTTGTACCCTTTCCCTTTGGTTCGTCTCAACCGAATGAACAGTCCGACACCCATAGCTACTACGGCATAGCAAAGTCCGGATGAACCGGCCAGATACAGACAGGGAATGATCAGAATGAAAAGCGAAAGGTATTCCCATTCGCCGAATTTTTTGCCGAGGCGTACTACCATGCTACGTTTGCCTGCTTTTTTATCCGAGTCGATATCGCGAATGTTGTTGATAGTGAGAATGCCCATAGATATAAGACCGTTGACCATTCCGAACCAGAATGCCTTTTCGGAGAATTGTTCGATCTGGAGATAGGTGGTTCCTACCGTGGCTATGGGTCCGAAAAAGGCCAGTACAAACAGATCGGCAATGCCCAGATAGCTGAGCGAGTAGGGGGTGGCCGTGTAGAGCCATGCGCAGAGTAGCGATATGCAGCCTATCATCAAGATAGGAAGCCCTCCGGCTAGCGTTAGGTAAATGCCGCAGAGTACGGCTATCGCTACATCGATGATAATGGCTCGTTTCATGACTTGCGGCGTAACTTCGCCTTCGGCAATGGCACGTTTCGGACCGAGACGTCCGGCCTTATCCAATCCTTTTTTAAAGTCGTAGTAATCGTTTATCAGGTTGCTGGCAATCTGGATGGATAGAGCCGCCAGTAGGGTTACTGCGGCGATGAGCCAGTCGAAAGTGAGCTCTTCGGCTGCGACGATCAGACCCACCAATACCGGAGCTGCTCCGGCACCCAGAGTGCCCGGTCGGATTATACGTATCCATTTCAATATAGAAGATTTCATGCTCATGTCGGTTTGATTTAAGATTTCAAATTCCAAAATTCCACCGGGTGCTTTTGATGTATTCGGTGAAATAAATTTTGAAATCAGGAATTTGAAAATTTATTTCACTCCTTTGTACACTGTAGCGATCCCGAACGTTAACGGGTGATATTCTACCGACTGAAAGCCGGTTTCGCGCATCAGAGCGGCAAATCGTTCGCCGTAAGGAAACTCTTTCACACTGTCGGGCAGATAGGTGTAGGCGGAAGCGTGTTTGGAAAACAGTTTGCCTATTTGCGGCAATACGTAGCAAAAGTACATGTCGAACAGTTTGCACAACAGCTTGCTTTTGGGGCGCGAGAATTCGAGAATAACGGCTTCTCCTCCGGGTTTCAGCACGCGATACATTTCCGAGAGCCCTTTGTCGGGATGGAGAAAATTGCGGATGCCGAAGCCGACGGTCACCGCTTCAAAGCTTCCTTCTGCAAAACTGAGCGCTTCGCAATCTTCCTGGGCAAGTGTTACCATTTCCGAGAGTCCGAGTTTGTCCATCTTCTTCTGACCAAAGCTGAGCATTCCTTCCGAGATGTCGATGCCAAAGACCTTGGCCGGAGCTTTTTTGCGTATTAACGTTACGGCCAGATCGCCGGTGCCGGTGGCTACGTCGAGAAACGTGCTGCCTTTGGGTGCTGAGATGAGGCTTACGGCCTTATTGCGCCACAGATTGTCGATGCCGAGCGCGAGAAAATGGTTGAGAAAGTCGTATCGCCACGCAATTGCATCGAACATGTCGCCTACGCCTGATTTATCAATAGCCATGAACTTTAATTTGAAGATTTGAGGATTTGAGGATTTGGAAATGATAATGAATAGGCAGTGAAACCTTCATATTTGAAATAATAAATTGAATTCTCAAATTTCCACATTCCCAAATCCTCAAATCTGAGGACAAAGATACGCTTTTGTCTCCGATTTTTTTGCCGCCAAAGTGCTAATTATTGCTTGAGAGCGGTCGGGCGGGAAATAATTCGTACCTTTGCGTGCTAAAGCAATTTCAACGTTGAAAGTGCTCGAATTGCCCTATAGTGGCTGTCGAGGAGCTTTGAACCGAAGATTGCTGGTGCTGAATCTGGAATTCCGGAACATGGAATTTTGGAACATGGAATTTTGAATCTGAATTTACTTTTATGGCATTACAATGTGGCATCGTAGGGTTGCCTAACGTGGGCAAATCCACTCTTTTCAATTGTTTGTCGAACGCGAAGGCGCAATCGGCAAATTTTCCCTTTTGTACTATAGAGCCGAATGTTGGCGTGATTACCGTACCGGACGATCGGCTGAACAAACTGGCCGAAATAGATAAGCCGCAACGTTTGATCCCTACTACGGTGGAGATTGTGGACATTGCCGGATTGGTGAAGGGTGCCAGCAAGGGAGAGGGGCTGGGAAATAAGTTTCTGGCCAATATCCGCGAAACGGATGCCATTATTCACGTGCTGCGTTGCTTCGACGACGAAAACGTGGTGCATGTGGACGGTAGCGTGAATCCGGTGCGCGACAAAGAGATTATCGATGCCGAATTGCAACTGAAAGACCTCGAAACGGTGGAAAGCCGGCTGTCTAAGGTGCAAAAACAGGCACAAACCGGTGGCGACAAGCAGGCCAAGCGGTTGGTAGAAGTATTGCTCCGATTCAAAGAGGTGCTCGAACAGGGTCAATCGGCTCGCGTGGTGAGCTTCGATAGTAAAGAAGACCAGCGTTTGGCTGCCGACCTCTTTTTGCTGACCGATAAGCCGGTGCTGTATGTTTGCAACGTAGACGAAGCGTCGGCCGTGAGTGGCAACAAATATGTGGAGCAGGTGCGCGAAGCGGTGAAAAACGAGGGAGCCGACATTCTGGTGGTGGCTGCTAAAATAGAATCGGAAATTGCCGAACTGGATACTTACGACGAACGCCAGCTATTTCTGGGCGAAATAGGACTCGAAGAGTCGGGCGTGGTGCGTCTGATTAAGACCGCTTATCACCTGCTCGACCTGCAAACTTACTTTACCACCGGCGCCGACGAAACCCGCGCCTGGACCTTTACCCGTGGCAGCAAGGCTCCGCAGTGTGCCGGCATTATCCACACCGATTTCGAAAAAGGATTTATCCGTGCCGAGGTAATCAAATACGACGATTACGTGCGTCTGGGCTCCGAAGCTGCCTGCCGCGAAGCAGGTAAAATCGGCATCGAAGGCAAAGAGTATGTGGTGCAGGACGGCGATATACTCCATTTTCGCTTTAACGTATAATCAAAGATATTTACCGTGCTTATGGATGTCCGGGTGTTCAGTCAGCTCCCGGACTAATGCCGGGGAGGTTGTTTTAGTACAACGTCCCCGGTTTTTTGTTGACGGGCGAATCGCGTTTCTTTTCAATGATGACTTTTGACCTTGTTTTCAGGCAACATGGCCACCAGTTCTACTTCAATCACGATGCCCGGATTGTAAAGCCTCTTTACCTCCACCCAGGTGGCGGCGGGGAAATCATTTTTGTAGTATGAGTTGCGAATCTCTTTGTGTTTGATCACGGAATCGAGCGCGGTAGTATAGAGATTTTCTTTTACCACGTTGCTGAAATCGGCGCCATATGCTTTGAGGGTCTTGCCTAACGTGTCGTATGCTTTACGGATGGCATCCGGCATATCGCCCCAACCAACCGAGCCGGAAATATAGAGGGTATTACCGGTTTTAATGGCCTGCGTATATCCTACGTTATCTTCGGCGGCTTTGTTGCTGTTGTATTTCTCTTTGTTGATTCCATTGCTTTTTTGCTGACTGTGCCCGTTTTGCAGGCCCAATACCAGCAGACAGGCAATTAATAATGACGTCGTTTTCATTTTGAAGTTGGTTGTGTTTTGAATAATTGAAATTGATAATGAGGTTTTATGGATTAAGTATTCATTCTAACCCCTCCGCTACGCTCGTCCCCTTTAATAAAAGGGAACACCACTGTATATGCGATTTTACTCTATTGTTTGAATAAAAAAGCCTGTGTAAGTTGGCTTGTGTTGGCCGGTGGTTGGTCTCCCCTTCAGATGAAGGGGAGTACCCGGGACGGGGGAGGGGTTTGATCATATACCGTATGGGCGAACTTTAGCTGTCATTTACGGCTTTTTACTTCTTCACTTCCTCTGTCTTGGCTTTGGCCACGCCGGCACGGTGTGCCAGGGTGTCGGCATAGTACTTGCGACCGCCGTTGATCAGAGCCAGTGTTTTGGCAAACTGCTCTGTTTTGTGGGCGTTGGCCATCGACACCAGGTAGTCGAGGGCTTCGCCGTAGTAGTCGAGCAACTCTTTCCGTGCCTTTTTGTTGTTGATGCTGTAGGCCAATGATTCGGTCGTGCTTCGGTCGCCGAAATGTGCTTTGAACGTTTCGTTCGCGCTCTTCATCCGGCTTACATATTTCCCGTTGTTGGTGGCGCTCACTTTGCTGCTGTATTCACTACTTTCGAGGGCAGCTACCAGTTTGTCCATTGCCAGTGTTTCGGCCTCGTAAGGCAGATCGGCAATGTCTTTGTACGTATTCAGTAAAATTGAGAGACTTTTGGCCGCAGCCGCTTCTTCTTCGTTGTCGGAGTCGAGCGACAGGCGGATGGCTTTGCCGAAAGTGGCAAGCGATTTGTCGCGTGTAGAGTCGTCATCTTCGAGTAGCTCCGTTCTTTCGTCTTTTTGTGTCTTCATCAATCCCTGTGTGAACGTTACGTTTTGGGTAAACAGCACGGTCAGGTAGTTTTTCAACGGAGGGTCGGTGATAAGAGCCGGATCGAGCGACCCGATGTCTTGTTGATGACGGTTGATTAACTGTCCTACTTCGAGGAGGGTGAGGTTCGAAACCTTCAGCGATTCCAGTGTGTAATTCATAAAATGAAATTTTAAGCAGTTATTATTACAATGCACTTTATTCGATTCAAGTCGGATTTACCCTGCCGCCCGGCGGTCGTTCGGAACTGGCGCCGGTTCTGCTTTGCCGCCCGGCGGCAAGGCAGAACCCGAGGGGATTCTGGCTGACCGCCCGGCGGTCGGGTAGCCCGGGTGTGGGTTCTGGTCTGCCGCCCGGCGGCAGGGTAAAACCCGATCCGGTTCTGTGCTGCCGCCCGGCGGCAGCACAGACGGATCTTTTGCTCTGGTTATTGTCTGGTAAAAAAAACTGTTGCGACGCAAGCATCCGCGATGCAGGCAGGGAGACTCTCCAGTCTCCCTTACGCTGCTATCGAATATCTTGGTTAGTAGTGAAGAATTTGGTAAACGAACGGCGCCTCTTTTTCGTTTATTTGCGTCAATGAGTGTCCGTTTGTTTATTTATCGAGTGCAAATATAATATATTTTTCATAAATACATCAAATTGTCAGAAAAAAAAGTTTTGGTCTGTTTTGCGGCAGGGGAATCGTATTGTGAAATGGGGCAGAGAGGCTTATCCTGATTACTGTTTTTTGTTTTGAAATAGAAGCCTTATCTTTGTTTTGAGTTTTACGTGCGAATAGACATTTTTATTTTGTTAATGGATGAAATGATGAATACAACCACTGTTAAAGAATTGGTATTGGCTGCGGGCGCCGATTTGTGTGGCATTGCGCCGGTCGACAGGTTTGCATCGGCTCCCGACGGTTTTCGACCCACGGATTTGTTTCCCGATGCCAAATCGGTCATTGTTTTTGCAAAAAAAATTCCGGCAAGTGTATTTCAGACACAATCGGATATTCCCTATTCGTTTGTAGATGAGATAGCGCTGCACGAAGTATTGCGCTTGTCGCTCGACATTGCCGTGAGGTTGGAGACAGAACATATTGCGGCGCTACCGGTGCCGTCCGAGCCTTACGAATATTGGGACAAAGAGTCGATGACCGGCAGGGGATTGATGTCGCTGAAACATGCCGGTTATCTGGCCGGACTGGGTGTGATAGGACGCAATACTCTGTTGTGTACTCCCGAGTATGGCAACCTGATAAAACTCGGTGCATTGCTGGCCGATGTGGAGCTGGAGCCGGATCCGGTACTCGAAAACAAACTTTGTTCCGACAAATGCAACCTCTGCACAAGCGGTTGTCCGTCGGGCGCATTGACGAATGGAGCAGTGGATCAGAAAAAGTGCCGTACGTGGTCGGAAGGAGCAACCGAGAAGGGGGCTCCGATTATTGTTTGTTACAATTGTCGGCGGGTGTGCCCCAACCGGGCAGGCTGGAAAACTGTGGCGATGTGATGGCTGGTTATGAGAGGTTGCCCCTCTCTTGCGGAGAGGGGTTGGGTCTGACGATAAATGTACCGATGATAAATATTGGCATTTAGAATCTGACTCCGACACGAAGTCGTCGTGAGGAGAGGTCAAATTAATTATTTTATGCTATCCAATAAAATACCTATGAAACTTATTTCTTTGTTCTTATTTTCGTTGTTGCCATTTGCCGTAATGGCACAGCAACATCCCGATGTGTATATCACCCCGATGGGCCCGCTGGTGATTACACCGGTAAATCACGGTTCGGTAATGTTGCGCATAAAGGGCAAAGTGATTCATGTCGATCCGTACGAAAAATCGGTCGATTATGCCACGTTGCCCAAAGCCGATCTGATTCTGATCACCCACGAACACTCCGATCATTACGATAAAAAAGCGTTGGATAAAATAATGAAACCGGATACGCACATCATTGCCGCAGGTAGTGTGGTGGCTGCCGGATTGAAGGGCGCATCGGTGCTGAAAAACGGTGAATCGACCCAGTGGAACGATATCCGCATCGATGCGGTACCTGCTTACAACATTGAGCATAAAAGTTCCAACGGGAAACCGTTTCACGCGAAGGGAGTGGGCAACGGATATATTCTTTCGTTTAAGAACTTCCGGGTGTATATAGCCGGCGATACCGAAAACATCCCCGAAATGAGCAAACTGGGAAAGATTCAAGTGGCTTTCTTGCCTAAAAATTTGCCCTACACCATGACGAACGAACAGTTTGTGGCAGCAGCCAAGGTAATTCGTCCGAAGGCGCTCTATGCGTACCACTATTTTGAACTCAACCGCGATTCGCTTACGAAACAATTGCCTAAAAGCATAGAACTGAAATAAAAATGACCCGATTGCAAACGCTTTTCGGAGGGTTGTCCCTCGTTCTGCTCGTGTCGTGCGGTAACGAGGCGACCCGCCATTCGTTTTGCTATTGGCAGCGCAACTTCAACATGACCAAGGCGGAGCAATCCGTTTTGCAAACAACCGGAGCCAACCATTTATATATCCGTTATTTCGATGTTGACTGGAGCGAAGCCCATCAGGAACCGAAACCGGTAGCTACCTTGATCGCTTCGACGGCGCCTCCGTGCAATTTTACGCCGTCGGTTTTTATCACCAATAAAGTTTTTGAGCGGGCTACTCCCGTGGCAATCGATTCGTTGGCCGCCCGGGTGGCCCGACGGGTAGAGATGGTGAACCGTCGTTTCCTCGAGTTGGCTGTCTGCGATAGTGTTGCGGGCAACAAACAGGCCACGGCCATTGTCAGAAACTGGACCGAGATTCTGTTCGACTGCGATTGGACGGCAGCCACCCGCGATCGTTATTTCTATTTTCTTCGGAAAATGGAGCAGCTTTTTCCGAAAAAAGAACGATCGGCCACGTTGCGCTTGTGGCAGTTCAAACACCGTGATGTCAGTGGAGTTCCGCCAGTCTCCCGATGCCTGCTGATGTGTTACAACCTGTCTGACCCTAAAAAGGCGATGACCGAAAACTCTATCGGCAGCGCGCGCGAACTGGAAAGTTACCTTACGCGAAGCGATTATCCGCATCATCTCGACATTGCGTTGCCTGTTTTCGGTTGGGGCGTGGTGTTTCTTCACGGACGATGGTTGGGGTTGCTTCCGGATGCCGATTTGTCTCGGTTTCGTAAGGATAAATTGCATTGCAAAGAGATAGGAACCAACCTGTTTGTGCTGGTGAAAGATACCGTTATCGGGACGCATTATCTTCGCTATGGTGACGAAATCCGTATCGAACAGATCAGCGCCACAGAGCTCCAAAAGATGATAGAACTCATCAAAAAACAAGTATCTTTGCGCCACAGCTCTCGTTTAACCCTCTTTTCGCTGGATACGCAAAATGTCAACCGATATGGAATGGAAGAAATCGGCCGTTTTTACACGCTTTTCGATCGTTAGTTTTTTTCTGTCAATCTCTCTGTATGCAATGGCGTGCGTGGAAATGGAGACTCCCGATACCTATCGGATGATGCTTTTTCAGGCTCGCACCGGCAACAGTTCTGCACTTCAGATTTTCAACTACACCCCGGCCATGTATGCCGGTTATCGTCCCGATCCCGACGGAGCCGACCGGGTGAGAAATGCCAAAGAGTGGCAGGCCGTGACCGGCTCGGATGCCGTGCTGGAGGACATTCTGGCTATTCAGTACGAGACCACACCCGATTCTATTTTTGCTGCCTACAAAAAAGGAAAGCTTAATTCGGTATTCGAGGATAACAGTTTTATGCAGGCGCTTGCCAAATCCCCGGCGAAGGCGTTGCTCGAATACCTTCTCTTTTCGAAACAGGTAGAGGCAACCGAAACTGCATTGCTGAATGGGTTCGAATCGTGGAATCGTGATGCTGATGAGGTGGCGGTTGAGCAAAAAGCCAAGCAAGCGCTTTTTCTGGTAGCTAAAAAAAGACTTTCGTCTGCCAAAGGTATTTTTATGCGCAAACGATATGCTTATCAGCTTTGCAGGCTGGCCTATCAGTTGAAAAACTATGCCGTCGCCATCAAAACCTACGAGAGCTATTTCAAAAAGTTCGATGGTGACGATCTGATGACTGTCTGGAGCGCCCTGTTTTATGCCCAATCGCTCGATGCCACGAAAAAAGGAGCCAAGGCTAACTATTTCTACAGTTTGGTATTCGATCATTGCGACAGTAAAAAGTTACGCAGCCACCAGCTCTTCCATACCGACGATAAAACCTTCTTCGCCGGACTGAAACTTACCAAAAATGTACACGAAAAGGCTGTGATGTGGGTGATGCACTGCATCAACTATCCGGCTCCGGCACTCAACGATCTGAAAACGATTGTAGGCTTGGAATCGAAATCGACTTATCTGCCGTTTCTCATTGCCCGCGAAATCAATAAACTGGAAGATTGGATCTGTACGCCCGGTTTCACATCGAACATGCCTTCGTTGAGCCCGCAGTGGGATTTGTCGGTTGCCCGTACACATAATCTGGCTGTCGATAAGACCTATTTGCAGAAATTCAAAGCGTTTCTGCAAAAGGAGCGCGCACAGGAGCGGGGCGAAATGGAGCAGTACCTCACCTTGTGTCTGGCGCATACCTGTTTTCTGGACGATCAGTCGAAAGAAGGTTTGGCGTATCTCAACGACATGGGGCTGACCGAGAATAGCTCGATTGAGATGCAAAAAAACATAGAAAAGGCTTGGGTGTCGGCTAAAGTGAGCGATGTAACTTCCGATAATTTCAAGGATCAGTTTGTGGTTTATTGCCGCAAATTGCAGCGGTTGGCCAAGAGCGACAACGCCATGAACAAAACGCTCTACACCCTGTTGCGTTGCGTGGCACGTGAGTATGAGACTAAAGGCGATTTTGCCACTGCAGGTCTGCTGGCCATGAAATCGGATCAGTTCAAACAACGTTATGACACTGCTTTTTACGGGAACCGGCCGGTTACGCTCAAAGATACGTACGACAAGATAGCCTATTTCGATCTGAATGCCGGGGTGGGGGATATCGATCACCTGATTCAGCTGATTATGAAACGGGATAAGAGCGAATTCGAGGATTTTATCTGCGATCAGCATCTGGGTAGCCTCAATTTTTACCGCGATTTGCAGGGAACCATTGCGTTCCGGAACAACGATCTGAAAACGGCGGCCCGCATCTTCAAATCGATCAGTCCCGATTTCTGGAGAAGCCATTATGGCTATGCTCAGTGCCTGAACGAAGATCCGTTTCAGCCGAAAGTGTTGACCAAAAAACGCAATTTCAAATACCATTTTGATAAGAGTCGGTTTGTTCGGCAGCTTATTGATTTGCAAGATAAAGCCAAGCGAAAATCAGGGGTGGCCGAAGCCTGTCTGATGCTTGGAAACGCCTATTTCAACTGCTCGTATTGGGGCAATTCGTGGATGATGGTGAAGTATGGCTGGAGTGGAGGCGAGGGCTATCGGATGCATACGTCCGACGCGTTGGGTTACTCTTTGCCGTTGCAACTACCAACGGTTAAAGCGGTGTTGATAAGTAATAATTACTACAATTGCAAACTGGCGGCACATTACTACCGTCAGGCGCTCGATGATCCGAAGGCCAGCAACGAACAGCGCGCTTTTGCCTGTCTCATGCTGCATGAATGCCACTATTCGCCCTGGCTATTTGATACTGCGGACTGGAATATGGAGAAGTTGCCGGCCTATTCGGCACAACCCGAGTTGCGCGAATTTTATGCAAAATATACTGATACCAAAACGTATCATGATTACAGATGCCCGTTACTGGATGCTTTTATTACCCGAAAATAAACTTTTATATTAAATTCAAACCTTTCTACACAATGACAACTCGACGAATAATCGGTATTCATGAAAAACTACCGGTACTGCAGAGCTTGCCTCTCAGTCTTCAGCACCTTACGGCTATGTTCGGTGCAACTATTTTAGTCCCCATTTTGTTAGGTGTCGATCCCGCTATTGCATTATTAATGAACGGTATCGGCACTTTGCTTTATTCATGGGTCACCAAAGGCGGCATCCCTGCCTATCTGGGTTCCAGTTTTGCGTTTATTGCTCCGACACTGTTGATTATCTCTTCCGATGGCGGCTTTTCCCATGCTCAGTCCGGCTTTATCTTCTTCGGATTGTTCTTCGTGATCATTTCGTTTGTGGTCAAAAAATGGGGCATTCGCTGGATCGATGTAGTGATGCCTCCGGCTGTAATGGGCGCGGTAGTAGCCATTATCGGTCTCGAACTGGCACCGGTAGCCGCACAACAGGCTGGACTTGCGTCCGGATCGACGGCTGTCGGACAAGTGGTACAACCTTTTGTCGTTAACTCGCACGTGGTGTTGGTATCCATGTTTACGCTATGTATCGGAATTCTGGGCTCGGTATTGTTCAAAGGCTTTTTGCAGGTCATCCCTATTCTGATTGCTGTTGTGGCCGGTTACATCATGGCACTGTGTCTGGGCATGGTCGATACCTCCGCCATTGCCAATGCTGCCTGGTTTGCTTTGCCAAAGTTTCAGGCTCCTGTTTTCGATACCAATGCGATGATCGTTATTGCTCCGGCTTGTATTGTGGTACTGGCCGAACATATCAGCCACCTGATTGTGACCAGCGAAGTGACGGAAACCGATCTGATGAAAGATCCCGGGTTGCACCGTTCGTTGCTTGGTGACGGGTTGAGTAACCTTTTGTCTGGCCTTGCCGGATCGCCTCCCAATACTACTTACGGGGAGAATATCGGTGTGATGGCGATTACGCGTGTCTATTCCGTTTGGGTAATCCGGGGTGCAGCACTCTTTGCCATTGCTTTCTCGTGTGTGGGTAAAATATCGGCAGCAATCTCTACCATTCCCACAGCGGTGCTCGGCGGTATGACTATGTTACTTTACGGTGTGATTGCCGTTCAGGGTTTCCGTATTCTGATTCAGCAGAAAGTCGATTTCAGCAAAAACAGTAATATGGTTCTCGGTGCGATTACTTTCGTAGTGGGTGTTTCGGGAGCGGCTGTCAATATCGGTTCCGTACAGATGAAAGGGATGGCTTTTGCCGCTATTGTGGGAGTTGTTCTTTCTATTCTGTTCTGGCTTTTCCGTAAGGTAGGCCTTATGAATCAGGAGGCTTGATTTTTCATGGTCGGTTGTTGAAAAAAAATGCATTGTTTTCCGATAAAAAACAGCGGAAGCCGGAACAATTCGGGCTTTCAGTATATATATTTGTGAAGTATTGGAAATGGCCATTCCTACTGAGCTCGATTGTTGAACTAAACGGAACGCTTATGGAAGAAACCTCACAGTTGCAGAAATATCGCTCTGAATGTCGGTTTGGTACCGACTGATTATTAATTTCCAAAAAAGAGGAAAACAAAGAAACAAAAAAAATGAACATGGCTTTCTGCTGTTGCCTATGCAACCGGAACCCGTTATGTGACGGATCATTTGCTAAAGCCTGCTTCAAAAGAATTATTGAATGTCAATAAAAAACGAGGGTGTCTCTTGCGGGACATCCTCGTTCACATTTACAACACTTACTAGAGGGTATTTGCCGGAGTTTTATTCTTCCAGCAATTTTTTTGCATCAACAAACTGAGCGATTCCCTTTGCCACTTGTTTGGCTTCTTTCATGGCAAGCACCACGGTTTGAGGTGTGTGAACTACATCGCCACCAGCAAAAACACCTTTCTTTGTGGTCATTCCATAAGGTCTTTCTTTGGTTATCACGTAACCGGTATCGTTCACTTCAATACCTTCGGTGGTCGACACAATACGGTTTGCCGGTCGCGATCCGATGGCGAGCAGAACCCGATCTGCCGGAATTGTTTTTTCACCTTCTGGGGTTTGAATCCGGATTTCGGCTAGTCGTTTACGTTTGCCGATCAGTTCTACCGTTGAAGTATTCCATAAAAAGAGGACGCCTTCTTCCACTGCTTCTTCGTATTCCGTACGGAGTGCGGGCATATCGGCTTCTGTTTTGTGATAAACTACGAATACATTTTTGGCTCCCATACGCACTGCTGTCCGAGCCGCATCCATCGCAACGTTGCCGGCGCCAATCACGTACACTTCGTCGTGTACTTTCAAAGGGACATCTTTACGGTCGATGCTGCCGTTTTGATAGAGGTTGACCATTCGTAGAAAATAAGACGATTGAATTACCCCCACCAGATCGGAACCCGGAATAGATAACGATTTGGGAATGGCAGTGCCGGTCCCGATAAATACGGCATCAAATCCTCTGTCGAACATGTCGTTGACGGTAATGTCTTTGCCAACCATGCAATGGGTAATGAATGTAACACCGAGTCCTGCAATTTTTTCTATTTCTCGTTTTACAACATTCTTGGGTAATCGGTATTTGGGAATGCCAAACATCAGTACACCGCCCAACTCTTGTTCACCTTCATAAATTATCACATTAAAACCTTGCCGAGCTAAATCGCCGGCTACAGTGAGTCCGGCCGGACCCGATCCAATTACGGCGACTTTGCCCCTGTTCTTTTGAGTAAGTTTTTCACGTATCAACCCCATTTCTCCATCGAAGTCAGCAATGAAGCGCTCCAGTTTACCCACGCGGATTCGTTTTCCTTTGTCGTTGAGAATGCAATGACCTTCGCACTGTTTTTCGTGAGGACACACCCGTCCGCAGATAGCCGGAAGATTGCTTTTTTCATTGATAATCTGAAGTGCATTTCCGATGTTGCCCATGGAAAGCTGATGAATAAAACCCGGAATGTCGTGTTCGATCGGACAGCCTTTAATGCAAAGCGGGTTCTTGCAATTCAAGCAGCGTTTTGCTTCATCCATGGCCTCTTTTACGGAAAAGCCTTCATTTATTTCTTCAAATTTTAGATCTTTTGATTCGTGCATACAGAAGGATAGGGTTGTTTAATAAAGCCTCATTTTGCAATATAGAGTTTGCAAAAATACTATCAAATTGCTATATATAGATTGCAAATTAAGAATATTTACATTTATTTTGGAGGTGTAGCTTGTTGTAACTTTTAGTATTACAATGAGATAGTTTTAATATAGTCTGAGATTGAATGGTGGAAAAATAAAAAAAGCAACTCGTGTGAGAGTTGCTTTTGAAATTATTTTTTTGGTTTGCTTTGCATTATCCTTGATCCGGAAGGAATATCATGGTCAATCCAAATGTTACCGCCAATAACAGACCCTTTTCCGATGGTGATTCGTCCTAAAATTGTTGAGTTTGAGTATATTATTACGTCGTCTTCCAAAATAGGATGGCGGAGAATGCCTTTGATGGGTTTTCCCTTCTCGTCAAGCGGAAAACTTTTGGCTCCTAGCGTAACTCCTTGATATAGTTTTACATTATTGCCGATGATGGCCGTTTCGCCGATGACAACGCCAGTACCATGGTCGATGGTAAATCCGTTTCCGATAGTTGCACCCGGATGGATGTCGATTCCGGTTTCGGAATGAGCCATTTCGGTGATAATGCGCGGAATAAGAGGAACTCCCAGTTCCAGCAATTCGTGGGCAATGCGGTAATTGCTGATAGCCCGGATGGCTGGATAACAAAAAATTACTTCGCCGAAACTTTTAGAAGCCGGATCGCCGATGTAGGTAGCTTCTACGTCAGTAGCCAACCGTTCTCGTATACACGGAAGATGCGAGATAAACTGAGTGGCAATTTCAACGGCCTTTTTCTTTGGCTCCTCTAAGTTTGTCGAAAAACAGAGGCCGGCTATCACTTGTTCGGTTAAGAGGTGATAGAGTTCTTCTACATTTACTCCGATATGGTATTTTATCGTGTGGCGATCAACCGCCGATCGTCCGAAATAACCGGGAAAAAGAATGGCGCGTGTCAATCTGACAATCTCTTCAAGTACATCTACGGAGGGCAGGGGAGTGCCTTCCTTTTGTTGATGACTTAATGTTTTAAATTGTTTGTAATCAGATAATTGACGGATTGATTCCGTTATGACTTCCGATGTATTCATTGATTCTGTACTTAGGGTTATTTACATCCCGATTAAATGATAACTATTTGTTTTTCTTCGATATAGATGGAACTGTTAATAGTTTGTTGTATTCGTCGGGTTGTTTTAGTATGTCCAACGCTTTTTTGACGGTGGCATTTTCTGTGTTTAAAATGCGGTAGTAAGAACCTTGCTCCCATACGTCGCTTGCTATAAGTGCTTTAATCTGAGTTATCAAATAGGATTCGGATTTTTCAAATTGTTCCTTGTTGAAAGGAACTTTTTCTTTGGTGGCTTCGTTAGTAAGATCGTCCAGAAGCGATTGAGGAACGGTATACGATACGGCATAATTATCGAAAGTTTTATACTGGTTTTTAATTGCCGTTCTGTTTTTATCGATATATTGCATGGTAGTTTTGTTGACCACGCCTTTTGCTATTATTTTTCTTAGGTAATCGGTATAGCTGGTGGTGTCCAACGGTACAAAAACATCAGGCATAATACCACCACCGCCATAAACGGTACGTGCCAGACGAAGCGTCTTATACTTCAACGAATCGGCAAAATGAATACTGTCGGCATGTTGAAATTCACCTCTTTTGTAGCGGGTTATCAGGTCTTGTTCGTATTTATCTATCCCATCTTTATAGGATTTCTGAATGCAACGTCCGGATGGAGTGTAGTAGCGTGCTATTGTCAGACGAATCATGGAACCGTCGGGTAATACTACTGGACGTTGAACTAGCCCTTTGCCAAATGAGCGACGTCCGACTACTACGCCTCTGTCCCAGTCCTGAATAGCTCCAGAGAAAATTTCGCTGGCAGATGCTGAATATTCATCGATTAAAACGATAAGGCGTCCGTTGGAAAAGCTGCCTTTCCCCGTTGCATTGATAGATGTTCTGGGTTGTTTTGCCCCTTGGGTATAAACGATGAGATTTCCTTGTTGTAAAAATTCATTAGACAAGTCAGTAGCTGCATTCATATATCCGCCTCCGTTGCCTTGAAGATCGATAATCAGGTCTTTCATTCCGCTTTTTTTGAGTTTGTCCAGAGCATCCAGATATTCCCGGTAAGTAGTGGCACCAAAACTGTTGATCTTGATATAACCGGTTTCTTTATTTATCATGTAAGACGCGTCCACACTGTGGATTGGGATTCTATCGCGTGTGATGTTGAATTCGATTAATTCCGGTACTCCTCTACGTAGCATCTTAACTCTTACAATGGTTCCTTTGGGGCCACGCAGTTTCTTCATAATAGCAGTATTTTGCATTTTTACACCGGCAACCAGTGTATCTTCAATATAAATCATTCGGTCGCCAGGCAGTACACCTACCTTGGCAGCAGGGCATCCAGAGATAGTTTGAATGACGTATAAGGTATCTTCTAACATTTGAAATTGAATGCCGATGCCATAAAAAGAACCTTCCAGCGGTTCGTTCATCCGCGCAACTTCATCTTTCGGTATGTATACGGAGTGCGGATCTAGGTCCTTCAACATTCCAACTATAGAACTTTCTACCAGATTGTTCTCTTTTACCGAGTCGACATACAAACTATTTACAGCGCTTAGCGTATAAACCAACTTAGCAGATTGTTCGTCCAGCTTGAATTGAGCGGAAAGCTTGACCGCGCAGAAGGTCAGCAGTAAAATTATCAGATACTTGTATTTTGTCATAAAAAAATATGTGGAGTGGACAATGGGTAATCCATGCTCCATGGTTATAAATGGAACAATAATGAAAGGCAAAAGTACAAAAAAATAAGCGAATGTTGGCTTGTCGTTTCAAACTCTCAATGAATGTTGTAGTCATTTTGAATCGTCGGAGAAATCGTGCAACTTTGCATAAACAAACAATCAGTAATATCTTGCATCTGTTTTTACTCCATTTTTGTGTAAAACATCCTGCCAATAAGCGTATTAAAAATGTCAGAAAACTTTACAACCAAAATTTTAGAGACGTCGTTTGCAAAACATGATCTCAATAATCCGCTGTCGATGCCTATTTACAGCACTGCAGCCTACGAATTTGCTACGGCAGAGGAGATGGAAGCCGCTTTTATTGGTAAATCGGCTTTTCATACGTATACTCGTATTTCAAATCCTACGGTAGAGTATTTCGAACAACGAATAAAACAAGTCTCCGGAGCCATGGCGGTTACAGCATTATCGTCGGGAATGGCAGCTATAGCAAATGTTTTTATGTCTTTGGCATATCAAGGTGCTAACATTGTTACCACTTCTCATCTTTTTGGCAACACGTTTTCTATTTTGCAGTTTACCCTGGCCAACTTTGGAGTCGAAGTGCGTTTTTGCGATTTACTGGATATTAGTGATGTGGAAAAAAATATCGACGAAAATACCTGTCTGGTGTTTACCGAAGTCATTACCAATCCACACTTGGAAGTGGTCGATTTGAAGTCGCTTTCTGCCTTGACAGCAAAGAAGCTGGTGCCGTTGGTGGTCGATACCACTGTAGTGCCCTGGACGGTTTTTAAGGCACGCGATTTTGGAGCTAATATTGAAGTCGTTTCCAGTACCAAATATATTTCGGGCGGAGCTACCAGTATCGGAGGGTTGGTGCTTGATCATGGCAATTTCGATTGGAGGCGATCCAAACGATTGGATGCGAAGAAATTCGGGCAGATGGCATTTCAGGCCAAACTTAGGGGTGAGGTTTTTCGTAATTTCGGAGCTTGTATGTCGCCTGAAACGGCTTATCATCAAATACTTGGACTGGAAACAATGGAGCTTCGATTTGATAGGGCTGCCTCTACCGGTTTGGAATTGGCACAGTGGATCGAAGCTTTGCCGGAAATCAACAAAGTACATCATACCAGCTTGCCCGGCAATTCGTTTTATACTATCAGTGCAGCTCAATTTGGTAAAATCGGTACGGCAATGTTTACGTTTGAGTTGTCGGATCAGGCTGCATGTTTTGCCTTTATGAATAAGCTGAAATTGGTACGGCGTGCTACCAATCTATTTGATAACAAATCGCTGATTATACACCCTTTGTCTACTATTTACGGAACTTTTTCCCCCGAAATGAAAGAAAAAATGGGTGTGCCCGATACACTACTTCGTTTCTCGACAGGATTGGAAGAGCCCGAAGATCTGAAGTCCGATATTTTGCAGGCTTTGCGATAAAAATAAATTAGGCGGTCCATTTAGGATCGCCTAATTTATTTTGAAAAGTGGAACTTCTTGTAAAAAAAGCAGGCCTATAAGCCGGGTTCTGTATCCCGTCGAAACGGGATGCCTGTCATTTATCTCGGATGATTGTCGCCAATCACCTCTTGCGGCCTACCCTCCGGCTCGGGCGAGCAACCCTCAAGCGCCGGTTTACATGGCCTTACAACCCATAAGACGTACGGCCGCCGATGTTGCCATCGACGCCGGTGGGCTCTTACCCCGCCTTTTCACCCTTATCACGGACAAGCCGTGACGGTTATTTTCTGTTACGTTACTCTGCCCTCACGAACAGTTTCCCGTTAGGAAATATGGTGCTCTGCGTTGCCCGGACTTTCCTCTTTTCCGCACAAACGGAGAAGCGACAAGCCGGCCTGCTTTTGTTGCAAAGGTACGGTAAAATCCGTCCGTTATCAAGCGAATATCATCGAGATGTGCCACTCTGTCAGTTTTTCATTCGCTTAAACTATCTCATAATCAAATCAATTTCTTTGATTTTAACATTTGGAGAATTCGGTAGTAAATATCTTTTAAGCGGAGAATTTCAAATGTTAAATGAGGCAAATCACAACAATGTTTAGGACATTTGCCGATACACTTGTCAGAGTTTTTGCAGATATTTGCCATCGATTTTAAGTTAAAAGAAGGATGTCTAATTCATTAATAAAAACAGTTACGCTATGAAAATGAGAATGCTAAGTGCCACTTTGCTTGTGGCTGGATTTTTTACTGTAAATGCACAAAATGGGACTTCCAAACATAGAGAAGTCGTTGCTAACGGAGGTTTTATTCAAACTCCCATATCGAATGTCGCATACACTCCAACACGAGGTGTTTCCGGCCTTCCTGATTTTACTGTTGCTGCTGAAAACTCTGTCAATGCAGTAGTTCACGTCAAAGTAGAAACCAAGCAGAGAATGATAAATGGTGGCGATATGGATAACGATCCATTTTTTAATTTCTTTTTCGGCCCTAATGGCAGTGGTTCTCAACGACAACTTGAACCTCAAAAAGCATCTGGTTCAGGAGTAATTATTTCTACAGACGGATATATTGTTACCAACAATCACGTAGTGAGCGAGGCCGATAATATCCAGGTGGTTTTGAATGATAAGCGGACTTTCACCGCTACTGTGATTGGTACTGATCCAAATACGGATATTGCATTGCTGAAAATTGAGGCAAAAGACTTGCCAACTTTGGTTTTTGGTAATTCCGACGACTTAAAACTAGGGGAATGGGTTTTGGCTATCGGAAATCCGTTTAATCTTACATCGACAGTGACTGCTGGTATTGTCAGTGCAAAAGCACGCAATATCAATATTATTTCCTCAAAAACACCCATCGAATCATTTATTCAGACCGATGCTGCCATTAATCCTGGCAACAGTGGAGGTGCACTGGTGAATACCAGAGGGGAGCTGATTGGTATAAATACGGCCATTGCTTCTCAAACAGGAAGTTATTCCGGTTATGGTTTTGCTGTTCCGGTAAGTATCGTGAGTAAAGTTGTAGCCGATATTAAACAATATGGGGCCGTACAACGTGCATTAATGGGTGTTCAAATCAGGGACATCGATGACGATTTTGCCAAAGAAAAGAAAATAAAAGTACTTGATGGCGTGTATGTTGCAGAAGTAAATGATTTGAGTGCTGCCAAAGAGGCCGGAATTAAAGAAGGCGATATTATCACAAAAATAAATGGAGTTACTGTAAAATCGTCTGCAGAACTTCAGGAACAGGTGGGACGTCATCGACCGGGCGATAAAGTAGAAGTGACTTTTATTCGCGAAGGTAAAGATAAAACTGTGAGTGTGACGTTGAAAAATCAACAAGGTGATACAAAGGTAGTTAAGAATAAAGGTATCGAAGCTCTTGGAGCTTCCCTAGAAGAGGTGAATGACGATTTGAAGCAAAAACTGCGTATCTCAGGGGGGGTGCAAATTGTCGGGCTTCAGAGAAACAGCCTGTTAGCAGCTGCCGGTTTGCAGAAAGGATTTGTTATTCTGAAAATTAATAATAAAAATATTCGCAAAGTAGGCGATATTGAATCCGTGATAAATGCCAATAATTCGGCTGACGAACAAGATAAAGCTCTTTTTATTACAGGAATCTATCCGAACGGAAAGGTAGCTTACTATGCTATCGATCCGTCTAGCAAATAAGCCGTTTTTGTTTATTAAGAAGCTGAGTTTGTATTTGGGATTATAAATTCAGCTTCTTGATGTTCTATTTTTATTCGACTTGCATTCTGAGTAGGTTGCAATTGCATCGAAATTTGTATTTATTTATTTTGGAGAGTGTTGCAACAACTTTTAGCAAGAAAAATTTGCATTTGGCTCGAAAAATGAGTAAATTTGCAAGCTTATTTTTCCGTCATTAAAATCAATGAGACAACTAAAAATCACCAAATCGATTACGAATCGCGAAAGTGCTTCGTTGGACAAGTATTTACAAGAAATTGGACGCGAAGAGCTTATCACCGTTGAAGAGGAAGTCGATTTAGCGCAGCGTATCCGGAGAGGCGATCGCCGGGCTTTGGAGAAGCTGACGCGCGCAAACCTACGTTTCGTCGTTTCAGTTGCAAAACAGTACCAAAATCAGGGGCTTAGTTTGCCCGATCTGATTAACGAAGGAAATCTTGGCTTGATTAAAGCTGCAGAAAAATTCGATGAAACACGTGGGTTTAAATTTATTTCTTATGCCGTATGGTGGATTCGTCAATCCATTCTTCAGGCATTAGCGGAACAATCGCGTATTGTACGCCTACCGCTGAACCAGGTTGGTTCGCTTAACAAAATCAACAAGGCGTTTTCTCGTTTCGAACAGGAAAACGAACGTCGTCCGTCGGCCGAAGAGTTGGCCGATCAGTTGGAGATTCCGGTTGAAAAAATTGCAGAAACACTAAAGGTTTCGGGTCGACATATTTCGGTCGATGCTCCTTTTGTGGATGGTGAGGACAACAGTTTGCTTGATGTGCTTATCAATGAAGATGCACCTCATGCCGATCGTGGATTGATCAATGAATCGCTGTCGATGGAAATTGACCGTGCTCTGTCTACCTTGAGCGAACGGGAAGGAGAGATTATTAAAATGTTTTTCGGGATTGGACGTCCAGAAATGACTTTGGAAGAGATTGGCGATGAGTTCGGGTTGACCCGTGAACGCGTCCGTCAGATTAAGGAAAAAGCTATTCGACGATTGCGTTCCAACTCCAGAAGTAAACTTTTGAAAAGCTTTTTGGGCTAACACAGACAGCTTTATTACATTTTGGCAAACAGCGTATTGATTTCTGTTTGTTGCATTATAAAGACGGCTTTTTATCATGGAAGGCCGTCTTTTATTGTGTTATCGCTTATGCTTTTACGCAAATATTATACATTCTTACTACCTTTGCAAGAAGAATAGTCGGATTATTCAATGTGCTTTTTTTTAATAAAAACGTATTGTTGAAATAGGAATTTTCGATATCAATGTTGTTTTGCATGAACACATCGCATATTTTACAATGGTTGAAAAAACACGGCGATTCGCTGATTGCATCTGTTGCCGGTTTTTTTATTATATATTTTTTTACTAAACATGGAGGAATCGGGATCTCGCCCGATTCTATAGCCTATACCAGTACAGCTAGAAATTTTGTTGCAGGTAACGGGCTTATGATTTTCGGAGGACATCCGTTGGTCGATTTTCCAGTGTGTTATCCGCTCTTTCTTTCTTTGGTAATGCTTATCACCAAGCTTGATGTGGTAACCTGTGCTCCTGTGTTGAACGGATTAATGTTTGCTGTTGTTATTTTGCTGAGTGGAGTGATAATGGAACGATTTATTCGTCGCTCCAAATGGTACAAGACAATATTGCTGATAGCCATAGCAACAAGTCCTTCTCTGATTGAAATTTATTCCATGCTATGGTCTGAGACTCTGTTTATAATCCTTTCTTTGTTATTTTTCTTTTCACTGCATCGATATTATCGCAACCATTCGTTACGGACCCTTTTGGTGCCGGCAATCTTGGCTGCAATTGCTTTTGATACCCGGTATGCCGGTATTACTCTGGTGGCTACGGGTGAGATATTGCTGTTTTGGGATAAACAATTGAAATGGAAAGAAAAAATAAAGCATCTGGTTTTGTTTGGAATTATCGGATGTTCTCTGGTAACGATTAATCTTGTGCACAATGCGGTGGCTACCGGTTTGCTTACCGGTAAACGGCAAAAAGGAATTACGCCGCTATCCGACAATATTGCGTATTCGGGGAGTGTGTTATCCGATTGGACTTCGCTTTGGGGAGATAACCATTACTTTTTTATTATTGTAGGTCTGCTGATTATCGCATTGTTTGTTTGGCTGTTTATTAAGAATCTTAAGAAAAAACAGGATTACCATTCGTACGAGAACATTGTTATTGCTTTCTTTATTGTTTATGTAAGTTTTATCGTTCTTTCGTCAACCATTTCGCGCTATGAGCAAATTAATAACCGCTTGCTTTCTGCCGCTTTTTTGCCTTTCCTTTGGGGTGTAACGCATAAAGTTCCAGCCTGGATTCGTGCTCTTAGAGACCGGCGTCATAAGTGGGGAGTCGGTATTATATTTACGGCGATTGCCATTGGTGTGTGTGCCAATTATTATGCCATCAATACCGATAATTATTCGTTTATGCAAGAATCCGGGATTCCGGGCTATACGGAAGATTGCTGGAGAGAGTCACCTACGATTCGGTTTATTCAGCGTAACCGGATTTATTTTGATCCCGATTCTATGGTCTATTCTAATCACAATCAGGCGGTCTATTTTTACACCAATTATGCTGTGGATGCAGTGCCCGAGAAAGCATATAAAGGGGATGTAAAAATGTTTGCAGACGAATCACCCATTGTTTTGATTTGGTTTTATTCTGATCCCAATCCCGAACTTCTCTCGCTTAAAGATATCAGAAAAATGAAGAAACTGAAGGTTCTGCACTCTTTCGATGATGGTGCGATATTTCTTTGTCTGAATAGAGATACGACCTCCACGGGGCCTCCTAAACTCAAAACTTCATTTACGCATTTCAAATAAAAAATGCCCTTGGTGCTGTTAACTAACATGTACTGAGGGTATTTTTTTTTGTTATGCAGCATCCACTCTCTTTGTGTAAACAGTTAAATTAAATCAATGTATATTAAAGTGCTTGTCTGTCGTATAAAGTATATATACTTTTGTATCGTTTAATAAGTATATTAAATATAATCATTAAAGTAATCTATTAAATAAATATATTAGTCATGATAGGTGAACAAGAAATCGGTTTGGAACAAAAAATACTGGCAATTGCAGAACAACTTTTTCTGGAGAAGGGTTTTGCAATGACATCCACTACCGAAATAGCCAAAAAAGCGGGGTGTAATCAGGCTTTGGTGCATTATTATTTCAGAACCAAAGAGAATTTGTTTCAATCTATTTTTGAACAAAAAATTCGGTTGTTGATTTCAACTTTTCAGGAAAGTGAGATGCCCGATATGACATTTGAAGAAAAACTGAAAGTCAAAATCGAATCACATTTTGAAATGGTACGGGCCAATCCCCGGTTGCCTTTTTTGGTGGTCAATGAATTTACTACTAATCCGGCACGAATAGACTCGTTCAGAAAAAAAATCAGCGAGCTGCCCAATCTGGTATTTACCCGTTTACAAGCCGATCTGGAAGCTGAAATTCAAGCCGGACGTGTACGTCCGATCAGCGTGTTTGATTTGTTATTGAATGTTGTTTCGCTTAATGCCATGTTGTTTTTAACTGGGGCAATTTTCAAAAACGTTGCGCAACTCAATGAGGCACAATTTGAGCAAATGATAGAACACCGTAAGCAAGAGCACGTGCGTGTAATTCTTGCCAGTATCAGACCCTGAATAATTATTTTAGTATAAAGCGTATGAAGAGAAGAGTTATTTTTATCACCGGCTTGATTGTCTGCATGGCACAACCGATAATGGCACAGCTTACATTGGAAGGGTGTCAGGTTAAAGCCAAAGCAAACTATCCGCTTATAAAGCAGTACGAGTTGATCCGGCAAACGGAAGAGTATTCGCTTTCGAATGCCAATAAGGGTTATTTGCCCCAGTTTTCAGTTTCGGGCAAAGTCACATACCAATCGGAAGTCACCAAGTTGCCAATTAAGTTGCCGGGGATTACCGTTCCGGGCATGAGTAAAGATCAATATCAGGCTACAGCCGAAGTCAATCAGGTGCTTTGGGACGGTGGTGCTATCCGGTCGCAAAAATCGGTTACGAAGGCTTCGTGGGCCGTAGACATTCAAAAAAATGAGGTAGATCTGTATGCGTTGACCGACCGGATTAATCAGTTGTTTTTTGGTGCTTTGTCGCTCAATGAGCAGCTGGTACAGAATGATTTGCTACAAAAAGAGCTACAAGTCAACTACGACAAAATTTCGGCCTGCCTGCAAAATGGGATCGGAAATCAGGCCGATCTCGATGCCGTTCGTGTGGAGCAGTTGAAGGCAAAACAACGCAGAGCCGAACTGACAGCGGCTCAAAAATCTTTCTGTGACATGCTGGCCGCTTTTATCGGCGAACCGATTGCGAAACCCAATACGCTGATCAAACCGGATAAGAGTATGGTGGCAGAGGCCAATAACCGTCCGGAATTGAAACTGTTTACAGCGCAGAATTTGCTCTATGATTCGCAAATCAGTTCCATCAAATCGGGAAATATGCCGAAGATAAACCTGTTTGTACAGGGTGGGGTCGGTCGTCCCGGACTGAATATGCTGGATAACGATTTTTCGCCGTTTTACGTCGGAGGCGTTCGTTTGTCGTGGAGCTTCGGAGGATTCTATACGCAGAAAAATAATTTGCGCAAGATAGAGCTTGGCAAGAAAGGCGTGGATGTTCAGCGTGAAACATTTCTGTTCAACAGCCAGCTGAAGATATTGCAGGAGAAAAATGAAATTGCAAAGATCGGAACTGTCATCACTGATGACGATGAGATTATCCGGTTGCGGACCAACATCAAAAAAGCATCGCAAGCAAAGGTGCAGAACGGAACCCTGCCGGTGAGCGATCTGATTCGTGATATAAACGCCGAGAGTCAGGCGATGCAGGACAAAGCCATACACGAGATACAGTTGTTGCAGGCAATCTACAACCTGAAAGAGACCGTCAATAATTAATCCGTTTTTTAATCAGAAAAAATAATGCAAAAGTAAAAGATATGAATACGAATAAGTTATACTTCATTTTTGCGGCTATGTTGCCGTTGGTGCTTTCTCTTATGTCGTGCAGTGGGTCAAAAATTGAATCCGATGCGTCGGGTACATTCGAGGCAACCGAAGTGATAGTTTCTGCCGAGGCAACCGGAAAAATTCTCTCCTTTACCGCAGAAGAAGGAACCGTGCTCGAAGCAGGACAGACGGTAGGGGTTGTCGATAGTACACAGCTCTATCTTCGGAAAAAGCAGTTGTTGGCTAATACGAAAAGCGTTGAAAGCCGACGCCCCGAAATAGGCAAACAGATTGCCTCGCTTCAACAGCAAATTGCAACACAGAAAACGGAAAAACGGCGTTTTGAAAATCTGGTAAAGGCGGGGGCCGCCAACCAAAAGCAGTTGGATGACATCAATTCCGGTCTGGCACTGTTGGAACGGCAGCTGGTAGCTCAGCAGTCGTCGCTCTCCACCTCCGATCGGGGATTGATAGAAGATGCGTCGGCATTCAAAGCGCAAATTGACCAGTTGAACGACCAGCTTGCCAAGTGCAGAATTGTGAATCCGTTGAGTGGTACTGTGCTGACAAAATATGTGGAGCCGAATGAGGTGACGGCACAGGGCAAACCTCTCTACAAAATTGCCGACACAGAAAATATGAAATTGCGGGCTTACATCACCAATGCACAGTTATCGCAAATCAAACTGGGACAAACGGTAAAAGTGTATATTGATAAGGGCGATAACGATTCGAAAGAGTATTCGGGCAAGATTGAATGGATCTCCGACAAAGCCGAATTCACCCCGAAAACCATACAGACCAAAGACGAACGCGCCAATCTGGTATATGCCGTGAAAATAGCTGTAAAGAACGATGGCCTGATTAAAATAGGCATGTACGGCGAAGTGAAATTTGGACAATGAATTTTAATAAAACGACAATGAAAAAACTTACAACTGAAATAATAATCAATGCTGCTCCGCAAAAAATATGGGAAATCCTTACCGGTTTTGAGCAGTACCCCACGTGGAATCCGTTTATTACATCGATTACAGGCGATGTAGGAGTTGGAAATAAAATAACTGTACGGCTGGAACCGCCGGAAGCATCCGGTATGACCATGACACCTACGGTTCTTGCTCTCGAAAAAGAAAAAGAGTTTCGCTGGATCGGACACCTGTTGTTTCCGGGACTGTTTGACGGAGAGCACAAGTTTGAATTGATTGATAATAACAATGGAACGACGACGTTTGTGCAGAGCGAAAAATTTACAGGAATATTGGTTCCGCTCTTTCGCAAAATGCTTGATGTAAATACCCAGAATGGCTTTTCCTTAATGAATGAGAAGCTCAAAGAACTGGCAGAGCGATAAGGTGCTCTGAATTGAACGAATAATGTATGACATTGATGTTACATTTATCCGAATCTCATTCTGAGTCATCTGCCGAAGGGTTACGGCCTATTGTGCACTGTCTGTCGATCGATAAGTCGTACGGCCAGGTTAAAGCGCTACAGAATGTCTCTTTCGACGTTGCTCCGGGCGAGTTATTCGGCATTATCGGGCCCGACGGTGCAGGAAAGACCACACTGTTTCGCATTCTGACCACATTGTTGTTGCCGGTAAGCGGTTCGGCTACGGTAGACGGATTTGATGTGGTGAAGGATTTTAAGGCAATTCGCAAGCGGGTGGGGTATATGCCGGGGCGGTTCTCTTTGTATCAGGATTTGACGGTAGAGGAGAATCTCAACTTCTTTGCTTCGGTTTTCAACACCACCATCGAAGAGAATTACGATTTGATAAAAGATATTTATCAACAGATAGAACCGTTCAAGATGCGGCGAGCCGGAGCTCTTTCGGGTGGAATGAAGCAGAAGCTGGCGCTTAGTTGCGCGTTGATTCACCGCCCGTCCGTTCTTTTTCTCGACGAACCCACTACGGGTGTCGATCCGGTTTCGCGAAAAGAGTTCTGGGAGATGCTTAAAAAGCTGAAACAGGAGGGAATCACCATGCTGGTATCGACACCTTACATGGACGAAGCCAGCCTGTGCGACCGGATTGCACTGATCAACAAAGGACAAATTTTGAAAATTGATACCCCTGCAAATATTGTCAACCAATTCGAGAAAACGTTGTGGACGGTACAGAGTAAGGATATGCACCGGTTGCTGCACGACCTGCGTGCCAATCCGTTGGTCGATAGTTGTTTCGCCTTTGGCGATACACACCACATAACAATAAACAATGGACAATTGACAATTGACAATTTAGCGACATATCTGTCAGACAAAGGGCATGAAGAAATTATTATTCACCCAGCAAAGGCAACTGTCGAGGATTGTTTTATGGAGATGCTTCGATAATTTACAATGGACAATTGAAAACGAACAATTAAATCTATAACCACGATGGGGGGAAAATGTCGTCATGATGAAAGCTTATGCTTTTGCATTGCGCATAATCAAAGCATATAAGTTTTTGTATAAAGATCAACACGAATTCGTATTATCCAAGCAGTTACTACGCAGTGGTACTGCAATTGGAGCTTTGATTAAAGAATCGGAACATGCACAATCAAAAGCCGATTTCATCAATAAAATGAATGTAGCACTGAAAGAAGCAAACGAAACAGAATACTGGCTAATGTTGCTGCATGACAGTGAGTTTATGGATGACAAGGTGTTTTCTTCTATAATAGCCGATTGTCAGGAAATCATTCGATTGCTGATAAGCATCGTGAAAACGTCAAAAAAAAATAATAGCAGATAGTTTCCATTTTGTATGGTAAAAAATAATATAACCTCCGATTTTAAATCTCAACTGTCAACTGTCAATTGTCAATTGGAAAACGTGATTCACGTTGAGAATCTGGTAAAGCGTTTCGGCGATTTTACTGCGGTCGATCATATCTCTTTCGATGTGTGGCAGGGTGAAATATTCGGTTTCTTGGGAGCCAATGGTGCCGGAAAAACCACCGCCATGCGAATGCTGTGCGGATTGAGCAAACCGACCGAAGGGCACGGACGTGTGGCCGGATTCGACATCGACCGGGAGGTGGAAAAGGTAAAGTCGAATATCGGTTATATGAGCCAGAAATTCTCGCTCTACAACGACCTGAAAGTGTGGGAAAATATCCGCCTGTTTGCCGGCATTTACGGAATGCGTGATCGCGAAATAGCACAAAAAACCGACGAATTGTTGCAACGGCTCAATTTTGCGTCGGAACGAAATACATTGGTCAAGGAGCTGCCGCTGGGATGGAAGCAAAAACTGGCTTTCTCGGTCTCTATTTTTCATCACCCCAAAGTGGTTTTTCTGGACGAACCCACAGGGGGAGTCGATCCTGTGACGCGTCGCCAGTTTTGGGAACTCATTTACGAAGCTACTGCCGAAGGAATCACGGTATTTGTTACCACACACTATATGGATGAAGCCGAATACTGCAACCGTGTTTCCATCATGGTGGACGGGCAAATCAAGGCGCTCGACACACCGAAGAACCTGAAGCATCAGTTTAGTGCCGACTCGATGGACGACGTGTTCCACCAACTGGCGCGCAATGCGAAACGGGGGGATAATTAATTAGTAATGAACAATTAATAATTAATAATGAAAACGGAAAATATAGTTAGGGATAAGTCGTACGCTTTTGCTTTGAGAATTATTAAAGCCTATCGGTTCTTAAGTTCGGAGCAACGTGAGTTTGTTTTATCGAAACAGATGTTACGAAGCGGAACTGCCATTGGAGCCTTAATTCGTGAAGCAGAATATGGTCAATCGGTACCCGATTTCGTTCACAAATTAAGTATTGCACTCAAAGAAGCAAATGAAACTTTGTACTGGTTAATGCTGCTTAAAGATAGCGGATATATTAACGAAAGAAGTTTTGCTCGATCGAACCTGATTGTATTGAACTTATCAAATTACTCACAAGTATCATTAATTCTTCAAAGAAGAACCAGCATAAAGAAGCCTTGTAATGAAAATATTGAATGACATAGCTCACTCCTTCCGATTATTAATTATTAATTGTTCATTATTAATTAAGCGCAGCGTCTTTCTGGTGTTCGTGCAAAAAGAGTTTTACCACATTTTTCGCGATAAACGGACGATGCTGATTCTGCTCGGGATGCCGGTCGTGCAGTTGATTTTGTTCGGTTTTGCCATTACCAACGAGGTAAAAAACGCGAAAATCGTGGTTTTCGACTCCTCAAACGACGATGCGACACGACGTATTGCCCGTCAACTGGACGCCAGCCAGTACTTTTCCGTTGTGCGTTATGTCAAGAGTCAGCAGGAACTTAAACAGGTTTTTCAGGATGGAAACATCAGTATGGCCGTGGTGTTCGATGAGCGGTTCAACGAAAACCTGCTGCACACCGGCAAGGCGCAACTACAACTGCTGACCGATGCCACCGATCCGAATACGGCTACTCAGTTGGTGCAGTATGCCTCTTCCATTATCGGCGATTATCAGCAGGAATTGATGGAACAAAACAAGGTGCCGTATCAGATTCAGCCCGAGGTGAAACTGCTCTACAACCCGCAGATGAAGGCCGCCTACAACTTTGTGCCCGGTGTGCTGGGGATGATTCTGATGTTGATATGCGCCATGATGACCTCCATTGCCATTGTGCGCGAAAAAGAGTTGGGAACGATGGAAATATTGCTGGTGTCACCTATGAAACCGATCTATATTATTCTGGCCAAGGCTATTCCTTATCTCACGCTTTCCTCTATCAACCTCGTAACGGTATTGCTTTTATCGATATTCGTACTCAATGTGCCGGTAGCAGGCAGTCTCTTCTGGTTGTTCTTGGTGTCATTACTCTTTATTTTGGTCTCCCTCTCCATCGGACTGTTGGTATCTACGCTGGTTAATTCGCAAATGGCAGCCATGCTGGTATCGGTATTGGCCATGATGATGCCGGTCATTCTGCTTTCGGGGATGATCTATCCGATAGAGAACATGCCGCCGGTTTTGCAATGGGCGTCCAACATCGTTCCCGCTCGGTGGTATATTTCGGCAGTGAAGGGTTTGATGATAAAAGGCGTAGGTATTGCAGCGGTAGGCAAAGAAGTTACCGTACTGTGCGTCATGGTGGTGCTGCTGATTACCGTCAGTATGAAGAAATTCAAAATCAGGTTAGAGTAAGTGTTCGATTGAATAGCGCTGCAATGTATTGCGGCAGTACATTAATTTATCATTAGAATATCAGATGATGCTAAAATATTTACTTGAAAAAGAGTTCAAACAGCTGCTACGAAACAAGTTCATTCCCCGGATGATTATTATGTTTCCGATCTTGCAATTGCTGATTTTTCCCTGGGCGGCTAATTTCGAGATCAATAATATCAACCTCAGTGTGGTGGATCACGACCATAGCAGTTATTCCCGGCGGCTAATTCAGAAAATCGTCTCGTCGGGCTATTTTCAGCTCACCGATGTATCTCCGGGATACGACCGTGCGTTGCAAAGTGTGGAGAAGAACAAAGCCGATGTAGTGGTTGAAATTCCCCGAAACTTCGAGAAGGAGCTGGAACGTGAGGGTCATGTCAAATTGCTGATTGCGGCTAATACAGTGAACGGCACCAAAGGGGGACTCAGTACCGGCTACCTTGCCAATATCATCAACGGTTTTGCCTCTGACCTGCGGCAGGAATCGGGACAGGCAAGCCGGGCATCGGTTGTGCCCGCCATCGACATTGTGCCCTACTATCGGTTTAATCCCAATCTCAATTATAAAGTATTTATGGTGCCTGCGCTGATGGTGCTGGTGCTGACCATGCTGTGCGGATTTTTACCAGCTCTCAATATTGTGGGAGAAAAAGAGGCTGGTACGATGGAGCAGATCAACGTGACACCGGTGTCTAAGTTTACCTTTATTCTGGCAAAATTGTTGCCCTTTTGGATCATCGGCACTATTGTCATTACCCTGAGCTTCGGCATTGCCTGGTTAGTCTACGGCCTGATTCCGGCCGGACATCTGAGTACGATCTACCTGTTTGTTCTTATTTATGTGCTTGCCATTTCCGGCTTCGGATTGGTAATATCCAACTACTCCGACACCATTCAACAGGCCATGTTCGTGATGTATTTCTTTGTCATGGTGCTTATTATGTTGAGCGGTCTCTTTACCCCCATCAATAGTATGCCGGCGTGGGCACAGGATATTACGTTGGCCAACCCGCTGCGATACCTGATGCAGGTGATGCGGTTAGTCTACCTCAAAGGGAGCGGAATAGCCGATATGTTGCCTCAATTGGGCGCGTTGATCGGTTTTGCCGTACTCTTTAATGGTTGGGCGGTGCTGAGCTATAAGAAAAAGAGTTGATGTGGTAGTGTGTTTGGGTTGTGTGACTTCGGTGCAATTCTGATGTTCGGATATAAAGAAAGCGCTTGCAGATAATCTGTAAGCGCTTTTTTCATAATTTGTTGTATGGTGTTTCTTAAACTTGTTTGCCCTCTTCTGATTATGAGCCGCTTTGCAACTATTTTTATCGTTTTTTTTAATTTCCTTCATTTCGTTCACTTCAATGAAGTAAATGTTTTTTGACAGACTAAAGTCGTAATAGTATGTAAAAGCATAACCCATTTCTATCAATCGCTGTATTCCTGTTTATATTTGTGATTCTACTTAAGAAAATGAATGCAATTATGGAATACGATATAGCAATTATAGGCGGGGGACCTGCCGGTTACAATGCTGCCGAAAGGGCGGCTACAAACGGACTGAAAACAATTCTTTTTGAGAAGAAAGCCATTGGGGGAGTATGCCTGAATGAGGGCTGTATTCCTTCCAAAACCTTACTCTATTCCGCTAAACTATCGGATAATGCCAAAGGTGCATCCAAATATGGCATTAATATTGAGGGCACACCTTCGTTTGCGCTCGATAAAATCATTGGCCGTAAAAACAAGGTGGTGAAGAAACTGACGGCCGGAGTCAGAATGAAACTGATTGCCGCCGGCGTTTCAATCATCGAAGGTGAAGCCTCTGTCGACAGCGGAAAAGAGATGATCTGCGTTGTATGTAATAACGAACGATACGATGTTCACTATCTTTTACTCTGTAACGGGTCCGATGTTGTCATACCACCTATCAAAGGGCTTTCAACGGTCGATTACTGGACATCGAAAGACGCGCTGGACAATACGGCAACTCCCCAATCGCTTGCCATTATAGGCGGTGGCGTAATCGGGATGGAATTTGCCTCTTTTTTCAATAGCATGGGAGTAAAGGTGCATGTGATTGAGATGATGCCCGAAATATTGGGTGCAATGGACAAGGAGACATCTGCCATGCTCCGCACAGAATACACAAAGAAAGGGATCTCTTTTTATCTCGACACAAAAGTAACGGAGGTAAAAAAGAATAGCATTACAATTGAACAACAGGGAAAGGCGAGCACGCTTGAAGCGGACAAAATATTGGTGTGCGTTGGACGGAAAGCCGTACTGAACATGCCTGGTCTGGAAAAATTGAATATCGAATTGAGGCCCAATGGCGTGAGTGTAAATGAATATATGCAGACATCGAATCCCTATGTATATGCCTGTGGTGACATTACCGGATTTTCCATGTTGGCCCACACCGCCATGCGGGAAGCCGATGTCGCCATTAATCATATTGTAGGGATCAAAGACCGCATGTCGTACGATACCATTCCCGCTGTGGTTTATACCAATCCGGAAATAGCAGGCGTGGGCAAAACCGAAGAAGAACTGATGGCGGCAAGTGTAAGATACAGCGTATTGAAATTGCCGATGGCCTATTCGGGCCGGTTTGTTGCCGAAAATGAATTGGGCAGCGGGCTTTGTAAGTTGATCGTAAATGAGCAGGAACAGATCATTGGCTGCCATATTATGGGAAATCCCGCATCAGAGCTTATCGTAGTGGCTGGTATTGCCATCGAACGAAAATTTACCGTAGACGAATTTAAACAAATCGTTTTTCCGCATCCTACGGTTGGCGAAATTATACACGAAAGCCTGTTTTTATAGTCAAATCACCTTTTTATGACATGTATAAACAGCATTTATACTGATCCTTATTTTAATATTGCGACAGAAAAATATCTGTTACAATGCAGCGCTGAAGACGTTTTTATGATGTGGCAAAACGAACCGTCTGTCATTATCGGAAAACATCAGGATGTGCGGACAGAGGTAAATATGGATTTTGCAAATAAGCATCGGATAAAAATCGGACGAAGAATTTCGGGAGGAGGGGCTGTGTACCATGATTTGGGAAATGTGAATCTGACATTTATCGAAAACAGCAGGAAACACGACTTCAATAAATACCTCCAAATGATTATCGGCTTTTTGGCAACCATAGGCATACAGGCACAACCCGACAAACGTTTGGGATTGACAGTGAATGGATTGAAAATATCGGGAAGTGCCCAGTATATTTATAAAGAGAGAACACTGTTTCATGCCTCGTTACTGTTTTCGACCGATTTATTGGTACTTGAAAAAGTATTGGATAGTCCGGTTGCTGATCCGAGAATATATTTGAGATCGGTAAAAAGCCCTGTCACCAATATTTGTGAACATCTATCGGTTCCGATGCGGATAGATGAATTCAAACAAAAAATCACGAATTATTTTTCAGGGGAAAACTACCTGTTGAACAAGCAAGATATTATAGAAATTGAGCGATTAAAAATGAATGACAATGACAACATTCGATATTAAAATGCCCAAGCTGGGCGAAAGCATTACAGAAGGAACGATCGTGGCATGGTCTGTCAAAGTGGGTGATGCCGTTAAAGAAGACGATATTCTGTTTGAAGTTACTACCGCTAAAGTAAATGCCGAAATACCCTCTCCTGTGGAGGGAACCGTATTGGAAATTCTGTTCAAAGAGGGAGATACGGTTTCTGTCGGTACGGTTGTTGTGATCATGCAGATAGAAGGGGAAAATGCAGAAGAACCGGAAGTCTCACATGATACGCCACCGGATGTTATTGAAACCTCGTCAGCCGAAGTGAAAGAAGAGAAATGGTATTCGCCCGTTGTCCTGAAACTGGCAAATGAAGCGAACATCCCGATGGCTGAATTGGACAAAATTCAGGGTAGTGGTTATTTGGGACGTTTGAGCAAAAAAGATATTCAGCGATATATTACACAAAAGAAAAATGGAGTGACTGCTCCCTCTGTAACGGTAGCGAAAAAATCTGAACCTGTGGTGGAAGAGCGGGTGCAACCACCGGTTGTAAGTAGCAACGAAGACCAAATTGTGGAGATGGATGCAGTACGGCGCATCATTGCCGACCATATGGTACTATCAAAAAAGACCTCGCCACATGTTACGACGTTTGTGGAGGTGGATGTTACCAAACTGGTGGAATGGCGCAAACACAACAAGGATTCATTCCTGCAACACGAAGGAATTAGCCTGACCTATATGCCTGCGATAGTAGAGGCTGCAACGAAAGCGCTGATAGCATATCCGCAAGTCAACGCTTCGGTGGATGGCTATCGTATGATTCTGAAGAAGCGTATTAATATTGGCATTGCAGTGGCTCTCGACGATGGGAATCTGGTGGTTCCCGTTGTACACGATGCCGATAAATTAAGTATCAGCGGCCTGGCTCATACGATGGACTCTCTTGCCGCGAATGCCCGTGCAAACAAGCTGAAAATTGATGATATTCAGGGTGGAACCTTTACCATTACCAATTTCGGAACATTCAAAAATATTGCAGGAACCCCGATCATTAATCAACCGCAGGTAGCGATTCTTGGCGTCGGCTATATTGTGAAAAAACCGGCTGTGCTCGAAACTGCCGACGGCGACGTGATAGCCATACGACACAAAATGATTTTGTCGCTTTCGTACGATCACCGGATTGTGAACGGCGCTTTGGGTGGCAGGTTTTTACTCCATATTGCCGAATATCTGGAAAATTGGAACTCAAAATAACGTCCTATGAAACGGACTTGTTTATGAACAACAGGTAGCATCTGCTGAGCTTGTCATGTACGTTTCATCCGGCTACAGAGAACAACCTATTCGTGGATGAAACGCCTGTGCTTCTTCATCACCAGTGGTAATGAATCAAAGCACGGGTGCCCATTTCATCTGATCATTAAAAAACAAATTATATAGAAATGAAAACATTCGATATATACAATACGGACAAAGAGACCCTGCAAAAATGGTATTATTTGCTGACGCTGGGACGGGCTATCGATGAAAAAGCTCCGATGTATCAGCTTCAATCGCTTGGTTGGTCGTTTCATGCTCCTTATGCGGGACATGATGGAATTCAGTTGGCTATTGGGCAGACATTTGTACGGGGAGAAGATTTCTTATTTCCCTATTATCGTGATATGCTTACCGCGTTGTCCGCCGGAATGAGTGCGGAAGAAATCATTCTGAACGGTATTTCCAAAGCGACCGATCTTACAAGTGGAGGCAGACATATGTCCGACCATTTTTCTAAAAAAGAGTGGCATATCGAGAATATATCTTCCGCTGTAGGCACACAAACAATGCACGCCGTAGGTGTTGCCCGGGCGATGGTATATTATAAACATACCGGTGTGGCGATTGCATCGATTGGCGAAGCCACAGTATCAGAAGGATATGTTTACGAGGCTATTAATGGTGCGAGTACCGAAAAACTTCCTGTGATTTTTGTTATTCAGGATAATGGCTACGGGATATCAGTTCCCAAAAAAGACCAAACGGCCAATCGTAAAGTAGCCGAAAATTTTTCAGGATTCAAAAACCTGAAAATTATTTATTGCAACGGTAAGGACGTATTCGATTCGATGAATGCCATGACCGAAGCACGCGCACATGCCATCAAGACGGGTTCTCCGGTGATTGTACATGCCAATTGCGTGCGTATCGGCTCTCATTCCAATTCGGATAATCATGCTTTGTACAGAGATGAATATGAGTTATCGTACGTTAAAGCTGCCGATCCGCTTCCTAAATTTCGCCGTATGTTACTGCGTTATAATCGTTTTACCGAAGAAGAGCTATTGGAAATGGAAGCCGGAGTAAAGAAAGATCTCAGTGTTGCCAATCGCAACGCCATCAAGGCTCCCGATCCCGATCCGGATGCTGTGTTGAATTTTGTATTGCCCGAACCCTATTTGCCTGCGAAATATACGGATGGCACACACAACGAGCGTGGAGAAAAAAAGAATTTGGTAACCGCTATCAACGAAACATTAAAAAGCGAATTCAGGCACAACCCCGACACCTTCCTTTGGGGGCAGGATGTGGCCAACAAGGATAAGGGGGGCGTGTTTAATGTGACAAAGGGCTTGCAGCAGGAGTTTGGCCATAAACGCGTATTCAATGCACCTATTGCAGAAGACTATATCGTGGGAACCGCAAATGGAATGTGTCGCTTCGACCCCAAAATACATGTTGTAATAGAGGGCGCCGAATTTGCAGACTATTTCTGGCCGGCAGTGGAGCAATATGTCGAATGTACACATGAATATTGGCGAAGCAACGGGCAATTTACGCCGAATATCACGTTGCGCCTTGCCTCCGGCGGATATATCGGCGGCGGATTGTATCATTCCCAAAATCTTGAAGGTGCTTTATCAACCTTACCCGGAGCCCGCATTGTCTATCCTTCGTTTGCCGACGATGCTGCAGGTTTGTTGCGTACATCAATACGTTCCAAAGGATTTACCCTGTTTCTGGAACCCAAGGCTTTGTATAATGCGGTGGATGCAGCTACCGTCGTTCCTGACGATTTTGAGGTTCCCTTTGGTAAAGCACGGATTCGCAAAACAGGCGATGACGCGACCCTGATTACATACGGAAATACGACACATCTTTGTCTGAAAGTCGCAGAGCGTCTTTCTAACGAAAACAGAGGCAATGTGGAAGTGATTGATATCCGTTCGCTCATCCCCCTTGATAAAGAGACTTTATTAGAATCGGTAAAAAAAACAGGCAAGGTGATTGTTGTGCACGAAGACAAGGTCTTTTCCGGCTTTGGAGCCGAGCTTGCCGCTATGATAGGTACCGAGATGTTTCGTTATCTGGATGCACCCATTCAACGGGTCGGTTCTACATTTACGCCGGTTGGCTTTCATCCGGTTCTTGAGCAGGCGATTCTTCCAAATGAGGAGCGCATTTATAAGGCGGCAAAAGAGTTGCTGGAATATTAAACCATAAATAAAAAAATTATTATAGTATGAAAAAGATAGGTTTGTTTTATGGAGCAGGTATTGCAACTGCTGCTGTTATTGCAAAGATACAGGAGGCGTTTGGCGATTCACAAGTTGATTTAATTCCCGTCGAGACTGCGCGAGGTGTCGATTTTGAGGCATATGATAACCTTATTATGGGCGTTTCTACCTGGTTTGATGGTGAATTACCCGCACATTGGGACGAGATTGTTCCGGAATTGAATACATTGAATCTGCTCAAGAAAAAGGTGGCTATTTTTGGTTTGGGAGATCAGCAAAATTATCCAGACAATTTTGTCGATGCCATCGGATTATTGGCAAAAGTGGTTGAGGCGAAAGGTGCCGAATTGATTGGACAGACCTCGTCTGAAGGCTACCACTTTCAGCAATCGCGGGCAATCAGAGATAACAATTTCTTGGGATTGGCCCTTGATGTGGATAACCAGTCCGACAAAACCGATGAACGAATACGAAATTGGGTAGAACAGTTGAAAAGAGAGCTCGTTTGAAGCAAACATTGCATCAAAATGCGCATATATATTTTATAGAACCTCTATAAATAATAAAAAATAGATAAGTCTTCGTTGAATCTGTTCAGACAGTTGCTGAAAATAATATAGCATCCACACAGAGATTTGTAAAGCATACTTTTCTCCGGTTTCTATTATTTACTATGCCTGATGCATTTCAGAAACAAAATATATTTTGTTTGTAGTTCTAAATGTAATTAGTATATTTGTGCAAAATAGAAATCATATTTATGATATGCAAGAGTTGATCAATAGGGATATAGAAACATTTGTAAATGAGAATTTAAGAACATTTCCTGCGGTTGCCATTTTAGGCCCAAGGCAATGCGGAAAGTCTACTTTGGTGAAAATGCTCTATCAAAATTCGGATGCTTATTTGTATTTAGACCTTCAGAACTTGGATGACCTAAATAAGCTGAGAGAACCTATGTTATTCTTCCATGCTAATCAGAATGTGACAATTTGTTTGGACGAAATTCAGTTAGTACCGGAACTTTTTTCTGTGTTGAGAAGTGAAATAGACCGTAATCGTCGTCCGGGACGATTCATTTTGCTTGGATCCGCTTCACAAGATCTTATACAGAAAACATCAGAATCGTTAGCCGGAAGGGTTGGGCTTATTGAACTCACACCATTTACAATTGAAGAAGTTGAGCAAAGAGCAAATTTTGAATTAAATACATTATGGCTTCGCGGAGGGTATCCTGATAGCTATCTTGCATCATCAGATCAAGGGAGCATACTCTGGAGAGAAAATTTCCTTAGAACATATGTAGAACGGGATATTCCACAGCTCGGATTTCAGATTCCTGCATTGCAACTTCGTCGCCTGCTGACTATGTGTGCGCACAATCAAGGGCAACTTTTTAATTCATCCAAATTGGGGGAATCGTTAGGTGTAACCTATCAAACTGTTCGCCGATATATCGACCTGATGGAACAAACCTTTATTATCCGTTCGTTATCGCCATTTGAAAAAAATGTCAAAAAACGGTTAGTTAAATCGCCTAAAATTTATGTGAGAGATAGTGGGCTATTACATCGGTTGCTGCAAATTGATGATTTTAATTCTCTGATGGGCAACCCTGTTTTAGGATCATCCTGGGAGGGTTTTGTAATTGAAAACATCATTTCTTCATTGAAAGATTGTCAATTTTCTTTTTATCGTAGTGCAACAGGAGATGAGTTAGATTTGCTTATTGAAAGAGGTACTCGAACGATTGCCGTAGAATGCAAAGCCTCATCAGCACCACAAGTGACTAAAGGCTTTTGGAATGCTATAGAAATGACAAAACCGGATAAAACATATATTGTTTCTCCGGTATCAGCATCTTATCCCTTTAAGAATGATGTGGAAGTTTGCGGATTAAGCGATTTTTTGAAAAGAGTCGAACTATAAACGCTGCCTATTTATTTGTTTGATATAAAGTGAATAAAGACATAAAAAATATAAGGAAAAGTATCAAGGGCATAAGCTCGGAAGTATTGAATGGCGAAAATTATTCTAGGGATGATTTCGCCAGAAGCATTCTTAACTATCCAGCTATATTTGAATTATAACTAACTAATAGCTTGCATCGTAAATCCTTTGTGGTCGCGAGATTCTTATGTTGCTGATAATATTTGAATAAATAAATTCCAGCAATTCAAAATAGCATCAACAAAGATAAATAAAAAAGCCACTCATTGTAGAATGGCTTTATAATGACGAAGGAGCCTAACTGGGTTTGAACCTTCGACCCCCTGTCCCAATAGCTATCGGGGGAATCAGGTGCTACGGCCCAATTTTTGTAGAAGATCCATTCTGGTATTCTGATATAAAAAAGCGCTTGCAGAGAATCTCTGTAAGCGCTTGGTTTTAAGGGGTGGGCCCAACAGGGCTTGAACCTGTGACCCCCTGTCCCGATAGCTATCGGGGGAGTCAGGTGCTACTAACCAACTTTTGTAGAAGTTCTGGATATTTATTTAAATTACGGATGTATATGGAAGATTTCATGGCTTTGATTTTTCTTTCCATCCGAATGGCATGTGGGTAGTCATTGGCGGGAATAAACAGAAAGAGTTCCCAGTCATTTGCCGATGCCGTAAACCGGTTCTGTCCGTACATCGCTTGGTTATGATGTTCTATTCTTGTAGAAACATCATCCTGAGTGGCTCCGACATAAAATCTGTTCAGACTTTTGCTGAAAATAATATAGCATCCACACATAAGCTTTTGAATTAGAACCAACCAATATTTTTCATCGTAAATTCTTATAGCATCAACAAAGATAAATAAAAAAGCCACTCATTGTAGAATGGCTTTATAATGACGAAAGAGCCTAACTGGGTTTGAACCTGTGATCGCTGTCCCAATAGCTATCGGGAGAATCAGGTGCTACGGCCCAATTTTTGTAGAAGATCCATTCTGGTATTCTGATATAAAAAAGCGCTTGCAGAGAATCTCTGTAAGCGCTTGATATTAAGGGGTGGGCCCAACAGGGCTTGAACCTGTGACCCCCTGATTATGAGTCAGGTGCTACTAACCAACTGAGCTATAGGCCCGGGATTGCAAAAGTTTTATTACTTTTGCAAAGCGGATGCAAAGATATTCTTTTTCGAGGATTTCCGCAATAGCTAATGGTAAAAATTTTAAGGAATGATTGACTTTTCAACCGTCAAAGCGCTCTTTTTTGATTTTGGCGGAGTACTTATAAATCTGGATAAACAACGTTGTCTTGAAAACCTGCATAACATCACCGGATGCGATTTTTCGGAAATGGTGAGTAACTATCGTCAGGCGGGTATTTTTCTGCGGTTTGAGAAAGGCCTCGCAACCGAGCAGGAGTTTTATGCCGAAGTACGCAGGTATTCCAAGTATCCTGTTACCGACGAACAGATTCGCGCTGCCTGGGCATCCTTTCTGCTTGAGGTGCCCGAAGAGAAGAAGCAACTGTTGCTGGCGTTGCGTAAACAGTTTAAGGTTTTCATGCTGAGTAATACCAATGTAATTCATGTCAATGACGGCATGAGCCGTAATTTCGATACGAATGGATACTCGCGGAACGATTATTTTGATAAATGTTATTTTTCGAATGAGGTTCATTTGGCAAAACCCGAACCGGCCATTTTCGACTATGTTTTGAAAGATTCCGGCTTTCTTCCGGCAGAATGTCTCTTTCTGGATGATGGAGAGATGAATATCGAAATGGCATCCGGTCTGGGTTTTCAGACCTATCTGGTGCACCCTTATGAAGATTTGCGCCCACTTTTTGCCCCGGTATTGAACGGATAAACAGGTTGTTTTACTGGATACTGAGTACTGTTGACTGTATACTAAAAAATTATGGCACGACACAACGAACTTGGGAAAGAAGGAGAAGAGGCTGCGGCCAATTATCTGGCGAAAAACGGCTATATCATTCGCCGTCGTAACTGGTTTTTCGAAAAATTCGAGTTGGACATTGTGGCCGAAAAGGAGGGGTGGTTGGTGGTTGTTGAAACTAAGTATACACTTAACATGCCATCCTAAGATGATAATACAGTGTGTTGTATATTAATTAGATATGTAATGTTTGGCGCTTTGGAGAGTGTGAATTATTATATTTATTTATGAAAGTACGGCTTTATTCGATAAAAGCTGTACTTTTGTTTTTTATTCGCTATGTAAATAAAGAATTGTATGAAAGAAAAAGTTATAACCCCAGAATTTAATAAGAGTGCTTTTCATTGCCCGTGGTGTGGTGTATTTGCTCAACAATCTTTTCAAATAACATTTTTCATACAAAATGGGAATTATAGAAGGAATGAGGAGTTATTTATTTGTTCTTGTTCTCATTGTTGTCAATATAGCTATTGGTACAAAGGGAAACTGATAATTCCAACTACAGGTGCTATTGAATTACCTAATGAAGATTTACCTGAAAATGTGCTTGAATTGTATAATGAGGCAAAAGATATTATAAATCAATCGCCAAGGGGTGCAGCTGCCTTGTTAAGATTAGCGCTACAATTATTATGTAAGCATTTAGGCGGAGAAGGGAAAAATATAAATGATGATATAGCCAAGCTTGTTTCGGAAGGGTTGCCTGTGCTCATACAACAATCTTTAGATATTGTTAGAGTTGTTGGTAATAATGCAGTTCATCCAGGGACTATAGATATTGCTGATAATTATGATTTAGCTGCTACATTATTTAGCCTTATAAATATTATTGCAGATGATAGAATAACAAAACCTAAACAAGTACAAACAGTATATCAATCACTTCCCTCAAATTTAATTGCTGCTATTGAAAAAAGAGATAGTAAATAAGTGACTACTATTTGCCAACATATTAATGTCATGATAAATTATGGCACGACACAACGAACTTGGGAAAGAAGGAGAAGAGGCTGCGGCCAATTATCTGGCGAAAAACGGCTATATCATTCGCCGTCGTAACTGGTTTTTCGAAAAATTCGAGTTGGACATTGTGGCTGAAAAGGAGGGGTGGTTGGTGGTTGTTGAGGTCAAATCGCGCTCGACAGAGACCTTCGAACATCCCGAGGATGCCATTACTCCGGCCAAGATTCGGCGCATTGTGTTGGCAACCGATGCCTATATACGGCAGTTCGATATCGACATGCCCACCCGGTTCGATGTGATTTCTGCCATTCCTACCCGCAATGGCTACCGCATCGACCATATCGAAGATGCGTTTCTATCTCCGGTCAACTGACCGGGCAGCTTTCGCATGTTTGTTGTTCCACACCACCGCCATTTCGTCGAAGAGATTGCTGCAACCGTAATGTCCTGTCAGAACCAGTTCTACCCGATGTAACAACGTGATGTTGGCTATCGACGCGGTGGCTTGCGCCGTGTTCATGTTGAAAAAGTCGTTGAAAGGCACGATGGTATCGTGACGGATGCCTAACGCATCTCCGGTAAACAGCCAGCGGTGATTGATGAGGTAACACATAGAGCCGGGGGTATGTCCGGGAGTAAGGATGCCTCTGATGCTGGTGGTGCCTATCGTAAACGTCTCTCCGTCGTCTATCAGGGTGTAGCGCAGCGATCCGATGCTGTTGTGCATGCCCATTGCCCGGGCCGTTTTTCCGTTAATCATCTGCTCCTCCTCTTTCGCAAAACGTAATTCCGCATTTCTGAACAGGTTGAGCGCGGCCACATGATCCCGATCGGTATGCGTCAGCAATACGGTGGTCACTTTTGCCGGATCGATATGCAGTTGCCTGAATCCTTTGACGATAGCAGTCGAATCGTTGCCGGCATCGATGGCAATGTAGTTGTCTCCGTCCTGCACGAGATACATGTTGACAAAGATGTCGTTGATGGAGTAGAGTCCATCAGCCAGTTGTTGCGTGGGGCAGGGACTCATCTTTTGCGTTTCGGATCTGAATTTGAAGAAATAGAGAATGACCGCTGCAAGGAGCAGAAGTACCAATATTCCGGTAATATAAGATATTTTTGTTAGTGTCTTTTTCATACGATAATAATTTTTTCATCTAAGGAAGTATGGAATTAACTCCCGTTAGTCGTTGACTTTCGGTTCCATGTTGCAACATTTTCATTTTCTTGGATGTTGTGAAGCAACATGTTCGTTTCATAATTCGGTTGTTCTGAAACGGTAGTGCCGGTATCGTTTCTGTGTTGTCACTCCTACAAAGTTCATAAAAATATCGGCAGGTTGCACCACAAAAAAACTAAAACCGCGACTGTTTTTCAACATGACGCGGTCTTTTTATATTGGATCAGGTTTCAGTACCCTTTACCTTTTACCATTCACCGTTTGTCGTTACATCCGTTCCGGCACTTCGATTCCCAACAGGCTCATGCCGGTTTTGATTACTCTGGCAATATTGCGCGAGAGGGTGAGACGGAAGGCGCGGAGCTGTTCGTTCTCCTCTTTCAGCATGGAGTGGTCGTGGTAGAACTGGTTGTACTCCTTGGCCAGATCGTAGACGTAGTTGGCCACTATGGCAGGCGAATATTCTTCACCGGCCTCTTTCACTATGGCGGGGAAATCGGACAGCATCTGTACCAGACTGATCTCTTTTTCCGAAAGGTTCAACGCGGCATCGGCTGCTACCGTTGCGGTAAGTTTCTGTTCATCGGCTTTGCGAAGTACCGATTTGATGCGGGCATGAGTATATTGAATAAACGGCCCGGTATTGCCGTTGAAGTCGATCGATTCTTTCGGGTTGAAGGTCATGTTCTTGCGCGGATCGACCTTCAGAATGAAGTATTTCAAAGCGCCGAGACCCACCATGCGGGCAATAGCTTCGGCCTCCTCTTCGGTACAGTTGTCGAGTTTGCCCAGCTCCTGCGACGTTTCGCGGGCGGTACCCACCATCTCTTCAATCAGGTCGTCGGCATCCACTACGGTGCCTTCGCGGCTCTTCATCTTCCCTTCGGGCAGTTCAACCATGCCGTACGAGAAGTGGACGAGGTCTTTGCCCCATTTGAAGCCCAGCTTGTCGAGCAGGATAGAGAGCACCTGGAAGTGATAGTTCTGTTCGTTGCCTACCACATAGACCATTTTGTCGATGGGGAAGTCGTCGTAACGAAGCTTGGCGGTACCGATGTCCTGTGTCATGTAGACCGAAGTGCCATCGGCGCGGAGCAGCAGCTTTTCGTCCAACCCGTCGTTGGTAAGGTCGGCCCATACCGAACCATCCTCGCGGCGGTAAAACACCTCTTTAGCAAGCCCTTCTTCCACTTTCGATTTTCCTTCGAGGTAGGTTTGCGATTCATAGTATATCTTGTCGAAGTTTACTCCCATTTTTTGGTAAGTTTCGTCGAAACCGGCGTAAACCCAGCTATTCATCGTTTTCCAGAGGTTGCGCACGGCTTCGTCGCCGGCTTCCCATTTGCGGAGCATCTCCTGCGCTTCCACAATCATGGGGGCATTGCGCTTGGCATCCTCTTCACTCTGTCCCTGCGCCATCAGCTCTTTGATCTGCGCCTTGTATTCCTGATCGAATCTGACGTAGTAATCGCCTACCAGGTGGTCACCCTTTTTGCCCGAAGAAGTCGGTGTTTCGCCGTTGCCGAACTTCTGCCATGCCAGCATCGACTTGCAGATATGGATTCCGCGGTCGTTTACGATGTTGGTCTTGACCAGCTTTTGTCCGTTAGCCTTTACGATTTCGCCGAGGCTGAAACCGAGCAGGTTATTACGGATATGACCCAGGTGAAGGGGTTTGTTGGTGTTGGGTGATGAATATTCGATCATCACCAGCGGAGAGGCATCGGTAGCCGTTTTTGTTCCGAAAGCATCGTTGGTATCGATAGCGGCCAGCGTTTGCAACCAGTAGTTCTGGGCAATGCTGAGGTTGAGAAACCCTTTTATTACGTTGAAAGCGGTAATCAGCGGTTCGTTGGCTTTGAGGTATTCACCGATTTCATTGGCCACCTGTTCGGGCCCTTTGCGCGCCGCTTTGGCAAACGGGAAAACAACTACGGTGAGATCTCCCTCAAACTCTTTCTTTGTCTTTTGTAGCTGAACCGTTTTGGCATCGGTATCGGCTCCGTACAACTCTTTTACGGCAGTGATAACCGCCTGTGTGATTTTTGCTTCAATGCTCATGCTTCGGATGTTTTTTTCGGGTGGCAAAGGTACGAAAAACAATTAACTAATGAATAAGGGAGCGTGAATTATTGAGACTGAGAGTGGTCTGTTCGATCTCTTTTTGCGGTTTGGAACCGGGAGTGACGCAAGATTTGTTACTGAAGTATACGATCCGGGTTGTAGTACCGGAAGTTTTTGCTGAATGTGAGACCTCGAAATCCGATATGTTGCCTCATGTTATTAAATAAAATGGGGTGTTGTGGCTTAACAGAGAAAAAAGTATTATATATTTGTAATCCGACTGTATAGTGTATATGTGTAAGAGAAGTAGTACGTTAGCTTTTATAGCGCTTTTTCTTCGTCGGAACCGGTCGGTGCCGGAACGAAAGAAACAATGGAGATTTAATCTGTTGTGCAGCCTCTTTATTACCCTGTTTATGCTATGCTTTCAGCCTTTCGAACTCTTTCTGTCGGAACGGTGGGGCATGGCATTTTTTCTTACCGGTTACGGTTTTATTACTTTCGGTCTTATTTTTCTGTTTACTCATTGTCTGCCTCATTTTTTGCCTCAGGTTTTTGCCTGTAAGCGATGGACGGAAGGCAAACAGTTACTCCTATATCTTATTTTCTGTCTGGCATGGAGTATGGTGGGTTGCTGTTATACCCGTAGTTTTGTGTGTATGCCCGACGAACCTCTAATCGTTTCGTATTTTCAGTTTCAAGGGTATAGTTTCTTGCTTTTGTTGCTTCCGGTCTCTTATCTGGAACTTTATGTGCGGACTGTGCGATTTAAGCGTTTGGGAGAAGGGAGTATTCCGGCTACTTCTGGTATCACGGAGGAGGTAAAACCGGAAGCGATGCGTTTGGCTGTCGGTAACGGAAAAAGTAAGCTCTCTTTCTTTGCCGACGAGTTGTGCTATATCGAAGCTTCGGGCAACTATATCCGTGTGGTGCTTTGCCGACAAGGGAAGGTGAGCAGTTCGCTTGCACGATGCAGCATCTCGGAGGCTCAGCGGCAAACCGATAGCCTGAAGCATATCGTCCGGTGCCATCGTCGTTACATAGTCAATATACGGAATGCGGTGGGATTAAAGCAGCGGGAGCACGACCTGTTTCTCTCCTTTCCGCAGTGTAATATGCTGGTCCCGCTCTCGCGTGAGCGTGCCGCTGCGGTCAAGGTGTTGTTTGCAGAGGAGAAGCAGGGGGAGTGATTGGAAATTAGATATCAGGTAACAGGTAATAGGTATCAGGAAATAAGCTATAAATGGTCAATGTAAATTTTAATGGATATAGATGATTGAGGTCCCTATTATGCATAAAAAAAGATGGATAAGATGATCTAAGGCTTAGATGTAAAGAAGTTTTTTGTTTATTGCAAAATAATGTTATATTTGCGCCATATTAAGCATATTGTTGCTTTAGCTCAATGGATAAGATATAATGAAAAGTAAGTATACATATATTGACCTATTTGCTGGATGTGGAGGTTTGTCTCTCGGATTGCATAATGCTGGTTGGAGAGGTTTGTTTGCTATAGAAAAAAGTCCAGATGCTTTCCTGACACTTCAATATAATCTGATTAAAAAAATTCATCATTTTAACTGGCCGACATGGTTGCCTCAACAGGCCTTAGAAATTAATCATGTACTTGAACAATATAGTGATCTCCTGAAAAATTTAAGAGGTAAAGTAGATTTAGTAGCCGGAGGACCTCCTTGCCAAGGCTTTTCTATGGCCGGTCGCAGAAAAGAAGATGACCATCGTAATCAATTGGTAAATTCTTATATTCAGTTTATTCGTTTAGTGAAGCCTAAAATTTTATTTTTTGAAAATGTAAAAGGGTTTACCTTAGAGTTTAAAAAAAATAAGGATAAGGGGAAAGAATATGCCTCTTTTGTAGAGAAGGCTTTGGACGAAGCTGGATATTATGTTCAAGGGAAGCTGGTGAACTTTGGTGAATATGGAATTCCTCAAAAAAGGACACGTTTTATTTTAGTTGGTGTGAGAAAAGATCTAAAGCACTCTTCGCAGGATTTAGCCGACAGCTTCTTTCAACGAATTGAAAATAATAAGCATTCATTTCTTGAAGATAAAAATCTATCTGTAAATACAAATCTAAATGATGCGATTTCCGATTTGCTCAAAAAAAATGGTGTTACCACTTGCCCTGATGCTTCAAAGTTTTTTTCTGGCTTTTATGCAACGCCATCTAGTGAGTACCAAAAACTGATGCGCAAGGAAACTGATGAGGAAATTCCTGACAGCCATCGCTTTGCGGTTCACCGCCCTGATATAGAACAAAAATTTATGGATATTATCCAGACTTCTACTAAGAAAAATGTAGATATCGATAAGACTTTACGAGAACGATACAATATAAAGAAACACACTGTCATTCCTTTAGATAAGCAGTTGAAAGCACCTACCATCACTACTTTGCCTGACGATTATATTCATTATTCTGAACCTCGAATTCTAACGGTGCGAGAATATGCAAGAATCCAGTCTTTTCCCGATTGGTATAAGTTTAGAGGAAAATATACTACTGGGGGAAAACTACGCACCCAAGAGGTGCCTCGTTACTCGCAAATTGGGAATGCAATTCCACCTCTATTTGCAGAACAAGCAGGCGTCATATTAAATCAAATCATCAATGGATAAAGAATATATTTCTTTTGACATAAAAACAGGAATGAAGAATATCATCGGAAGGGATCTTATTACCGATGATTTTATTGCAATTTATGAACTTGTAAAAAATTCATACGATGCATATGCTGATTATGTCACTATAAAATTTAATGATGATGAGATAATTATTGCTGACAATGGTAAAGGGATGTCTGAACATGACTTGCGAGGAAAATGGTTTTCTGTTGCTTATTCTGCTAAAAAAGATGGGTCAGAAGATGAAGACATGAAGAGAACCCCTCATTTAAATAAGCTTAAGTCAAGAAGATTTTATGCAGGAGCAAAAGGTGTTGGCCGTTTCTCCTGTGATAGACTTGGAAATAATCTTGAATTAGTAACAACTCATGTTTCTTCAACTCAGACTTACAAAGTTGAAGTGGATTGGAGACAATTTGAATTGGATGCAAAACAAAGTTTTGGAGCGATAAAAATACCCTTGGATAGAATCAGTGAAATCCCTAATTACCACAATAACCAGCCTCATGGTACAATTCTAAAAATAACCCAATTAAATTCTTTATGGGGTGAAAAGAGACTTTACGATTTAAAGCAATCGCTCGAAAAAATCATTAATCCATTTTCTAGTCAAAATGACTTTACAATTGAGATTGTCGCCAAAGAATTTCTTGAAAGTGATAAGGAGAAAACTCCTTTCCAGCAAATTAATGGCAAAATTACAAATAGCATTTTGAGTGTACTTAATATTAAAACTACTCAAATAAATGTTATCATTAAAAATGAATTAATAACAACAAAACTCATTGATAGAGGGACCCTAATTTATCATATTGAAGAGAATAACCCATATTCACAATACATAGATGATTTAGATATTAGTTTGTATTATCTGAATAGGAGCGCCAAAATAAATTTTGGTAAGATTATGGATATTGAGCCTGTCAATTATGGGAATGTACTCTTATTTAAAAATGGATTTAGAGTTCAGCCGTATGGCCAATTTGGGGATGACAGTTGGAAAATAGATCAACGAAAGCAGCAAGGTTACAATAGACGTTTAGGTACTCGAGATTTATTTGGACGGGTTGATATTATAACCGAGAACTTTGAGGAATTCAAAGAAGTTTCAAGTAGAGATGGTGGTTTAGTTGAAACAGTTGGCAAAAAACTACTTTTTGAAATATTTTCAGATAAAGCTTTTGGCCGTTTAGAAAGATATGTGGTTGGAGTTTTATGGGGCGAAGGATTTAAAAGGAAAAATTATTTTGTAAATGAAGAAATTGCTCAACAAATACGAGATAATCTTGATAATGATAAAGACAAAGACTCATATGAAGATATTACTAATAATTTAGGGAGTAAAATAGACTTTGTTAATTTGATAAAGTCGCTTTCTGATGAGAAAGATGTAAAAATAATTGCTTATAATAAAGATTTAGTTGATTTAGTAAATGCTCAATTAGATATTGTCCAACCCAAATTTATATCAGAACTTGAACGAATTGCAGAAAAGACAAATGATTTAGATTTGCTTAATCAAGTAAAATTAACAGAAGAGAATTTCAATAAAATTGTACAAGAAAAAGAAGATGCGATAATAAAAGCACAAATAGAAGAAAAACAAAGGATTGAAGCAGAAAAAAAAGCCAGAGAAGAAGAACTGAAACGAATTGAAGCCGAAAAGAGGCAAAAAGAGGAGGAAGAAAAAAGACATCAAGCAGAACTGGCTACTGCCAACAAAGAAAAAGAAAGACTTCAAGCTGAGTTGGATAAACTCAACGCAGAAAAGAGAGCAAAAGAAGAAGAAGAAAAGAGGAGGATAGAAGCTACCGCAAGAGTGGCAGCAGAGGCTATTGTGCAGAAACAAAAAGAACAAATTACCAGATTTAAAGCTGGAGAAACAGTAGAATATAAGGATCTTAGAGACTCTAATCATATTATTGGTGTATATTCAGATGATATTTCAAAAAAGATTTTACTCTTAAAACGCAAACTGGATAAAGGTCAAAACATTGATAAGCAGACATTATTAGATTTTATTCAAGGTATAAGTCTTGCCAATGAAAAGATATCAACATTAACTCGATTTACAACAAAATCAGGATTCTTAAAAGCCATTTTAGACACAGAAGAAGATATTGTTGCATATATGCAAAATTATATCCGCAATATTTATCAAGTGCTTTATGATGTGGATATAAAAATCATTGGTGATGAGGTGAAATTCGTTCGTAAATTTAAGCCTATTGAATTGAGTGTTGCTCTAGATAATATTCTCAGTAACTCAAGAAAGAAAAATGCCAAGAGTGTTACTTTTGAATTTATGAATCTGGGAAGTACCTTACAAATAAAGATACGTGATATAGGAGATCAATTGTCTAATGAAATTAGTGATTGGAAAATGATTTTTGAAGAAGGCATAACTACAACAAAAGGTTCGGGTCTTGGATTAAGCCATGTGAAAAGAATTATTGAAGATGAACTAAAAGGAACTATAACATACAACCCTGATTATAAAATTGGATTTGAATTAATAATAAAACTTCCACAATGACAATTGAATATAACATTCTGTGGGTAGAAGATGATACCTCTTGGTATGATACGACAAAAGAGATCTTCTCTGATACATTAAATGATTTGGGCTTTAATCTAATTTCAAAAAGATGTGTAACCCTTGTTGATGTCAAGGCTGAAATAGCAAAAGATAACCTAAAAAAATTTGATTTATTGCTCATTGATTTTACGCTTGGAGGATCAGATACCGGGGAACAAATTATTCAGTTTATTAGAGATATAAAAGAAAATCCGATTCTTACAGATATCATTTTTTATTCTAGTGCTGTTGAAAATGTCAAAGACAGCATGCAAAAAAATAGTTTGGAAGGTGTTTATACAGCAGACAGAAAAGAAATAGAAGATAAATTCAAAAAAGTGGTAAATACTACTACAAAAAAAGTTCAGGATTTGAATAATATGAGAGGGCTAATTATGGCTGAAACAAGTGATATTGATAAGTCTATGTTTGAGATTGTTTCTACTACTCTGGATAAAAATTCATTTGAATTAAGAGACAAGTTAACAGAGACAATTATTTCAAATGTAGAGAAAAAGGTAAAAAGTAAAAGCAAAGTCTTTAATAAATATCAATCGCAAGGTAAAATCGAAAAAATCATAACAGATCCTTTGATGTTTGATGCATGCGAGAAACTAAAGGCAGTCCAATATATTTTTGAGAAAGTAGATCACGAAATTGCAAATAAACATAAATCTAATAGTTTTGCGGAAAGCTATGGTAAGATTATAAAAAAAAGGAATCTTTTGGGGCATGAAACCCCCAAAGAAATTGACGGCAAAAAACTTATTGGCTCAGGAGCAAATGAATTTGAATTTAATGATGACTTTTGTAACGAAATAAGAAAAGAAGTTCGAAAACATTCTTCTGATTTGGATTTTTTTTTAGATGATATAAAATAAAACTGTAGTGTCATAAATAGAAATTTGGCAATTTCTCTTTTGTGTAAATAGAAATTCGTATTTAAAATCCCCCGCAAGTTGTCTTGTGGGGGATTTTTGTTGTTCATCGTTCGGAGGGGCTTTATCCGGCAATGGTGGCACTTATCAGGGCGCTCCAGGGGCCGCGTTCGTTGCGGGTATTGACCCAGCGCAGGCGGTAGTAGGCTGTTTTGCCGGCATCCGATTCGTTGAAGGTTACCACATAAGGTGTTGCCGTGTCGGTAGTGAGGTAGGTGAGATCGGCAACGGATGCCGGAGCTTCGCCCACCTTCATCCAGATTTCACAGCCATGTACTCCGTCTGGTTTGGCGCGGCTGGTAGGCGTTGCTTCGTCCGAAAAATGGATGGTGTGTTGCTGTCGTGCCGAAAAATCGATTCGTCCTACGGGGCAGGAATCGGGCACCGGCGAAGAGGTACGGCTTTCGCTGCGTACGTTAAGACCCAGACGGGTACGGTCGGCATCACTTACTTTGCTGTTGCTGGTAAGATATTCTGCCACAAACGAGCGCAGGGCGGGTTCGAAGTCATAACGGGCATCATCTTTTGCCTGAACGTCGGCGCTGGTACGGTTCTGTTTGTTACAGGCTACCGTAAAAACCGAAATCCATTTTGCCTGAAGCGGTTTCAACGGCGCGATGGATTCGGACACAATACCCCAGTTGGGGCCATTGGTTTCCGTTTCGCTGATCAGGTTGTTTTGCCAGATATTGAACTTCGTATCGCTACGGGGAACAAAATCATTTGTTTTCATCATACAAACATTTAGTTGGTTAAACAATACTATACTGATGATCTCGAATAGCCGTTTGCCGGTGTCCTCCTTTTTATCTCCGGGGCATCCCCCGAAGATTCCGGGGTAACTCCCCAAAGAACCGGGGCAAACCCCGAAGATTCCGGGGTAACTTCCCAAAGAACCGGGGCAATCCCCGAAGGTTCCGGGGCAAACCCCGAAGGTTCCGGGGCAATCCCCGAAGGTTCCGGGGCAATTCCCGAAGGTTCCGGGGCAATTCCCGAAGGTTCCGGGGCAAACCCCGAAAGAACCGGGGCAAACCCCCAAGGTGTCGGGGTAATCCCCGAAAGAATCGGGGTAACCCCCAAAAATTCCGGGGCAAACCCCGAAACAGGCGGGGATGATACATTCTGTCGGTCGAACCCTTTTCGTTTTGCCGCGATGCTATGCGACGGAGGTGAAACCGACTGCAAGGTAAAGGTGGGCAACGGCGAAAAACAAATATTTGTGACGAATGGTCGGATTTTGTGACGAATGGTAAAAACAGACGAAACCGAAAAGAAACGATAACTACCCCTTTTTAGTGGGCAGGAAAATCTCCGGAGATCTGTCCGATGGTTTTGCCTAATTTCTCTATCTTTGCAGTATGAACAACGGATTTATCATAGCGGGAACCAACAGCGGGAGCGGTAAAACCACCGTTACCATCGGTCTGATGCGGCTGCTCTGCCGGCAGGGACTGCGGGTGGCTCCCTTCAAAACCGGTCCCGACTATATCGATCCGGCTTTTCACAGCGTGGCGACGGCTACCGCTTCGCACAACTTAGACACCTACCTGCTGGGCGAAGAGACTGCCCGTTACCTTTTTGCCAAATATAGCCAAAGCTGCGATATTGCCGTGGTGGAAGGGGTGATGGGGATGTTCGACGGCATCGGCGAAGAGGGTGGCGGAAGCACGGCCGAACTGGCCCGGGTGCTCGGCTTACCGGTGATTCTGGTGGTGAGCTGCAAGGCGCTTTACCAGAGCGTGGCAGCCATTGTCAACGGTTTTGCCCGGTTCGACGAGCGGGTGCGGGTGACCGGTGTGATTCTGAACCACGTCTACAGCGACGAACAGTTTGCTTTTCTGCAACACTATATTGAGAAACAGTGCGGCGTGGCCTGTCTGGGTTATCTGCCTCCCGACGGCGGCATCGGACTCGAAAGCCGTCACCTGGGACTGATACAGGCGGGCGAGGTGGAGGCGCTGGTTGATAAAACCGACCGCATTGCCGACCTGATGGCAGAGCATATCGATATGCCCCGTCTGCTGGAGGTAACCCGTACCGACGGACGAGCATTTACCGCCAACAAGCCGGCAGGTTTCGATATTTCGTTGCAGAGGTTGAAGCTGGGCGTGGCCTACGATAAAGCCTTCAGCTTCTACTACCGTGCCAATCTCGATCTGTTGGAGGAGAACGGTGCCGAACTGCACTATTTCAGTCCGCTGGCCGATGCGGTATTGCCTGCCGGAATCAACGCGCTCTATCTGGGTGGCGGCTATCCCGAAGTATTTGCCCGCGAACTGAGCGAGAATCGTACGATGCTGCAAAGTATCCGGGCGGCTGCTGAAAGCGGGCTGCCGATCTACGGCGAGTGCGGCGGACTGATGTACCTGACCGAAGGAATCAGTCACGCGGAGGGAAAATTCTATCCGATGTGCGGGGTGTTCGGCTGTCGCACGGAGATGACCGCCCGTTTGCAGCACTTCGGCTATTGCCGGGTCGGGTGGGGCGATGCGCAGACACTGGCGCATGAGTTTCACCATTCGCAACTGATTCCAGCCTCCGAAACGCCCGACTATCGCTTCAGCTTCGAGATCGAGAAACCGGAAAATCACCGCCGCTGGCAGGGCGGACTCTCCTACAAGAAGGTGCTGGCAGGTTATCCGCATATTCACTTCTATTCCGACGCGGCGTTCTTCAGAAAGCTGGCTGCGTGGTGGAAGAGATAGTGCGCAGTATTCAGTACACAGTACGCAGTAGAGGGAGTGTTAAAATGAGCGAAGAGAACGGGGTGAAAAATCGGAATCAGGTTAATTCTACGCCTTTTTATTGATCCCTTTGTTGTGGAGAATATAAATAATTTACACCGATGAATTTACGATTACAACTGGATACGACAGGTATTGACTGGAATGTGGTAGTTTATATTCTGCAAAATGCTGGTATGGCATATCGTACTCCCGACATGCATGCGCGGGCATTTAATCGTAGCCACACCGTGGTATTTGTGTTTGATGATGAAAACCTCGTGGGTTTGGGAAGAGCTCTATCGGATGGTGAGTATCAGGCGGCGATCTATGATGTTGCGGTACTTCCCGCTTATCAGGGAAAAGGTATCGGTAAAAGAATTATACAAACCATTATAACCCAGATTCCTCACTGCAATTTTATTTTGTATGCCTCTCCCGGCAAGGAAAAATTCTATGAGAAAGAAAATTTCAAACGAATGAAGACGGGCATGGCGCTGTTTGTAAATGGCGAAGCCATGAAAACAAAAGGATTTACCGAATAGAACCTATAACGGCATTGCGGGGTTAACTACGCTTGCGCTATTCCTTGTGATACCTTTGCTAAAAATTATTCCACGGTAGTTCCGGAATCCTAGATTTTTGAAATTGTACCATCTCCACATCCCCACATTTTCACATTTCCAAATCCTCACATCCTCAAATCCTCACATCCTCAAATCTCCACATCCCCACATTTTCACATTTCCAAATCCTCAAATCTCCAAATCCTCAAATCCCCACATCCCCAAATCCCCAAATCCCCAAATCCTCAAATCTCCACATCCGCCACAAACGCCTCCAGTTCGGGGAAGAAGCCGGCAAAACGATCTTCCAGTTCGGTGTGATTTTGCCGAAGAAAAGTGATGGTCTCTTCGGGGCGCAGAGCCGGTACCTTGTAGTTCGACATAATGGTAAAAGCCTCCTGTAGTCCGTCGTACGAGGCGTAACGCATCAAGCGGTTGGTAGAGATGAAATGCCAGAGAAAACCTTTCACCCGCGACGGCAGGAGAGGGTAGTAGCGCAGTGTGGCGTAATAAAAATTGGCCGAGACGCAGCGCAACGATTGTCCTTTGGCGTAGCGGCGAAAGTCGGATGCCAGCAGGTGATCGAAGAATACGTCGGTTATGATGCCCGAGTAGCGTCCGAATTCGGGTCGTAGCATGGCTATCGATTCCAACACCAGCGGATGGCTGTCGGTAAAGCTGTCGATTTGCCGGTGGAGCAAAATTCCCGCGCGTATCTTTGCCGGATACTCCTCATAACGGTTTCCCTTCACAAAATCCCCGATAAAGTTGCCCACCTGACGCTGGCGGTCGTTGCCCGAAAGATAGATATGCGCGAGATAGTTCATTTCGAATGAGTGGTAAGGAGTAAGGGATAAGTGGTAAGTAATCCGAAATCTCCGATAAACCGGCACAAAGGTACGGAAAATAGAGGAAGGTATGTGCAGTTTGGCAAAGCCTTGATTACCGGTGATTCGCAGTGCAATGTTGTTGTGGTGAAATCGTCTGTTTTGGTGTAATCGCAGAAGCTACCGGCCAGAAAGCAGTACCACATTGATCCAGGGAATAAGAAACAATGTCAGTCCTGCCATAAAAAAGAGAATCTGCCATTTGGATAGAGTCGTTTTACATCCGACATAGAGGGGCTGCAACAGAAATATTCGAATAATCCAAAAGAGGACGATCAGCGTTAAAATGCATTTGCCTAACTGCGTGCTGAGCAGTTCGTGCGAAAAGAAAAAAGCGATAGCTGCAAAAATCAGCCACAAGATAAACTGACAATAGTTCATCAATTTCAATGTATTCGAAATGGAGGTAGCGTCTTCTTTTTCCAAGCGGATAAGTTTCTCCTGCCAATGATAGATGTGCGGAAAAACAAGATGAAAAATTGCGCAGATAAAAAGAAAAATGCCTCCTGCTTTGATAAATAATTCCATTTCAACCCTGTTTTTATGGATAATACAATAGAACCGGTACAAAGGTACGGAAAATAAATAGGTATGCAGAATGTTGAAAAACCGACTAATTATTAAAACCTAAAACGCTATTTCATCTCCCTATAAACGTGTCACGCCTATGGCATTTTAAGTTCCATCTGGACGATAGGTTTATAAAAAAATGGATGACAAGTCGTAAAAGAGTACTATAGGTACGGCACTTCATACAGTTTTTACCTCATTTTGGACACATTGCAAAAGGTCAAGAGAATTTCAATAAGAAGTCCGGGTTCTCCATTTTTTTATAGCCGAATGGATAGGGTTGTTGAATAAACTTCTTTTGTCAAAATGAAAGTATTCTTTTCTATTATCTTGTTTCGTGATTTGCAAAGCGACTTTTTTCTTTATTTCCGTTCATAATTGTACCTTTGCACCTTCATTTCTGACAGGTTATTATGAGGGAAAAAGAAAAATTGAGTTTGTTCAGTCTTACCATGATTGTGGTGAGTCTTGTGATCGGCATGGGAATTTTCAAAACGCCATCGACCATCGCCGCCAAATCGGGTACCGAACCCATCTTTTTTGCCGTCTGGATTATCGGAGGTTTTGTATCGCTTTGCGGCGCACTCACGTATGCCGAAATCGGACAACGCCTGCCTGTCATCGGCGGATATTATAAAATTTTCGCGCACTGTTACCATCCTTCCGTCGGTTTTACGGTTAATATCCTTATTCTTATCAGCAATGCTGCTTCACTGGCGGTGATCGCTCTTATCGGAGCCGACTATGTGAGCGATCTGCTCTACGGCCAGCCATCTGGTACTCTGTTCAATATTGTGGTGGCATCGGTTACCGTAGGACTCTTTTACGGGGTTAATCTGCTGGGACTACGTACCAGTAGTCGCACGCAGAACTTCCTGATGATTGTGAAGATTGCTTTGATATTGTTGCTTATCTCCACTTTTTTTACGGGGTTGCATGTTGCTCCTCATGGTTATAACGACGGCATTGTGTATCGAACCACCGAACACAGCACTTCTTTCCTGTTGATCGTAAGTCTGGTGGCTGTCTTTTTTACCTATGGAGGCTATCAGCAAACCATCAATTTCGGAGGCGAAATAAAATCGACGGCGGCTATGCAAAGGGGTATCCTGACAGGCATTGTTCTGGTGATTTTTCTCTATCTGGCCATCAACTATACCTACGTGCAGGTGATCGGTTTCGAGAAGATGAAAAATGCCAATGCCATCGGGGCTTTGTTGTGCGAGGCGTGGTTCGGTACGGCGGGTGCCAAGGTGTTCGATCTGGCGATGGTGCTTAGTGTGTTGGCCTATGTCAATGTGATACTGCTGAGTAACCCGCGCGCCATGTTTGCCATGAGCGAGGATGGTATGTTGCCCAAAATATTTCGCTATCGTCATCCCGAAACAGGAGCGTTAGTGCCTGGGCTGACCGTCTATGCCATTGTTACCGTGCTGATTACTTTTTTTGGTAAAGGAGTCGACGATGTGTTGAGTTTTAGTATGTTCCTCGACTGTATCGGAATGGCTACCTCCACCTTCACCCTTTTTATCCTGCGCAAACGCCACGAAGGCGACGATGCCGTTACCGGATCACTTACAAAAATATTGCCGGCCATTACCGCCTTGTTTATCTGCGCCTACGGTTTTGTGGCTACCGCCGTTATTATCGATAAACCCATTGCAGCTCTGACCGGGGTTTGTCTGTTGGTGCTGTTTCTGCTGCTATATTTCATTTTTCACCACCGTAAAGATCGATAGAGGAGTCGATAGTGTTTGTGCATCCTTTTTGATATGTTGTGCTGTCTGCAAATAAGAGACTACTGCTCTGTTTTCTTAAATCAGTTGTGGGTCAAGAAGCAGGTTAATGGTCGGTTCTCTTGTTATACTCCTTGGTGTATGGAACTGTAGCGTTTGTAGAAAATATAGAGTAGCAGACATCCGGCAAGTGCAAAGGGAACGCCCACCAATGCAGGATAGCGATAACCGAGTCCGGCATGCAGGGTAAGTCCGCCGCAATAGGCACCGATAGCATTACCCAGGTTGAAGGCAATCTGTACACAGGCAGCACCCAGCATTTCGCCTCCTTTCGAATAGCGGATAATCAGTATCTGTTGTGGGCTCGATAAGGCAAACAATCCGGTGGTACACAGGGTCATCAACAAAACAGACAGCCACGATATGGGTGACAGAAAGAAGATAAGCAGTAGAATAATGCTGATGCAGGCTTGGGTCAGCGACGCTATTCGAGCCGGGTTGTAGCGGTCGGACAACGCACCGCCGGTAAGGTTGCCCAGTACCATACCCAATCCGGCCAGCACCATTAGAAAGGTGATAACATGCGGATCGAACCCCGATACATTTCTCAGCAGCGGATTGATGTAGCTGTACCATGCAAATACGCCTCCGTTTCCCAGCAGGGTGGCGCCTATCAACAACCAGGGAGCGGACGATTTCAGAAAGCGGAATTGTCCACGGAAGCCGGTGTCGGGTAGGGCGGCCACATGGGGCACCCATCGTCCGATAAACAACAGGGTGACAATACTCCAGCATCCGATCAGCAAAAAGGTGAGACGCCACGATAAAACCACACTCAATGAGGTGCAGAGCGGTACGCCGAGGAGGTTGGCAAGGGTCATGCCCGATACCATCAGGGCAATGGCCTGAGAGCCCTTTCCTTTGTCAGCCAGTTTGTCGGCCACAATGGAACCAACTCCGAAGTAGGCTCCGTGAGGAATGCCGGAGATAAACCGGGCCGACAGTAGGGTGAAATAACCGGGAGCTGCTGCTGCAGCCAGATTTCCAATCAGAATGAGGGTGACCAGTACCAGCAGAATATATTTCAGTTTGAATTTACGGGCAAGAATCAGCATGGGAGCTCCGGCGCACACTCCCAATGCGTAGGCCGAAATAAAGTGTCCTGCCGTGTCGATGCCGATATGCAGGTCGCGTGCCACGTCGGGCAAAATACCCATCATGGCAAATTCGGACATTCCCAGGCATAAGGTGCCACATGCCAGCGCCATAAAACTTTTTCTCATACTACACGTTTTTTACCGATACTTCTCTTCCGGTTTTTAGTCCTAGATTCCGACCCTTTATCTTCTGTTGTTTCGGGTGACTTGGCTGATAAACAATCCGGCAATGACCACTATCATTCCGGCAATTTGCTGTGCGGGCAACACTTCGTGGAGGATAATGGCCGAAAAAACAGCCGTCAGTACCGGAAGCAGATTGCAGAATACGTTACTGCGGGCTACTCCGATGCGTCGTACCGCTTCGGCAAAAAGCACAAAGGCGATAAACGAGGCAAACACAGCCAGCAAAAACATACAAACAATGGAGTCGGTGCGCCATACGATTTCGTGCAGATGAGGTGCTTCGATTCCTAGAAACAGTGGTAGAAAATAAACAAAGCCGATGATATTCTGGTAGGTTACCAGTGTGATGCCGTTGTAATGAGCTGCGAGTTTTTTCAATACCGTGGCATACAAAATGGCCGATGTTACAGCCAAGGTGATTAGCAAAACGCCCGCTGTATCAGTAGCAGTGGCTCGATTGCTACTCACTGTTACGATGGACACGATTCCGGCAAACGACACCACAATGCCGGCTATATTGGCTCGGCTCACCTTCTCTTTCAACAGGAAGTAAGCCGAAAACGGAGCAAACAGCGGGATGGTGGCAATCATTACAGAGGCAATGGTGGGGCTGATTCGTTTCAATCCGTAGGTCTCGCCGATAAAATAGATAAACGGTTCGAAAAAGGCCAGCAATAGAAACCATTTGAGGTCTTCCCTGCGAGGCAGTTGCAGTTGCCTGGTGAGTTTGCCAAACAGCACAATTACTATTGTGGCTACTAGCAAACGCGATTCGAGCAGGAAAATGACGGAGAATGAACGTAGGGCGATATTGGTCCAAACGTAGGAAAAAGACCAGAATACCATCGATAGGACAATGGCCGTATATATTGTCAGCTTACTCCATTGGCGGGGCATGACCGCTTTATTCGACATGCGTGAGTTGTTCAATCCATTGATTAATGTCGCTCCAACGTTCGTGCTGGATTTTCGGTCCGATCTCTTCCACTACCCGGGCAGCAAGGTAGGAACCGATACGTCCGCTCATCTCAAGGGGCAGATCGTTGGCAAAACCATAGAGGAATCCAGCAGCGTAGATGTCGCCTGCGCCGGTGGTATCCACACAGTTGGCTTCGAATCCCTGTACGCGAATCACGTCGTCGCCGTGTTTGATAAGCGAACCATCTTTGCCGATTTTCACCACAGCTACCGAACACATGTTACCCAGTTCATGCAGCGCCTCCTGGAGCTCCTTGCCGGTGAGCGCTTTGGCTTCTTCTTCGTTGGCAAACACAATATCGACCTTGTCGGGGATTATCTCTTTCAGGAAGTCGATGTTGGCTTCCACCACGTTGAAACTGGCCAGATCGAGTGATACGGTAAGACCAGCAGCTTTGGCTGTATTGATAGCAGTACGTATCAAATCGTAGTTTTGTACCAGGTAACCTTCGATATGGAAAATGCGGTAACCTTCGAACAGAGCAGGTGTGATATCGCGGGCTTCCAACTCAGCACTGGCACCGAGAAAAGTGCCCATGGTGCGTTCACCGTCTTTGGAAATCATCACCATACAGCGACCCGACTCGTTCTCGGAGGTAAATAGCAGCGGGTTGATGCCGTTGGTACGTGCATCGGCCTGGTAGAATTCTCCTATCTGGTCGGGTCCTATTTTGCCTACGAATCCGGCAGGCAAACCAAGACGAGCTACAGCATTCAGCGTGTTGGATGCCGATCCGCCGGCTACCATATTTTTGCTGTACTCTTTCGTACGACCGCTGATACGGTTCATCATGTCGCGGTCGATCAGCTGCATGCTGCCTTTCGGTAGTTTTAGTTGGTGAAGCAATTCGTCCGATTCAAGTACGGTAAGTATATCCACAAGGGCGTTTCCCATGCCCAATATTTTGTTACTCATTATGTTATATTTAATGGTTGCTTGCGTCAAAAACGGCACAAAGGTAACAAAATTCGGTGGAATTGTGGAACTGGAGGTAAAGATAAAAAGGCTGGTAATAGGTATAAGGTATCCGATTCAACGATTGCAGATATAATTTACTGCATGTCGGATTCGGATTATCATTGGCTATTTACTGTTAACCTTGATTCGTAATTCGTTTTTGTACCAGATCATAGATATCCTGCAAGCCGAGAATCATGCGTTTGAGTTCGTCATCGGTAGGCGTTTTATAACCGAAACCGTCGATAGAACAGATGGATTCGAAGCGGTTGATCAGGCGGCAGGTGTCCTGCATGGCGGGGGTAAGTCCGGGTTCCACTTCCTGCGCCTGCTTGTAGAGTGCTACCGGCATATGATGGTCGGCCATTTCGTCGTAATGTGACAGCAGAGAAACGAAAAGCTTTTCGCAACACATCACGGTGATGCTGTAGAGCAGATCGTTGTTAAAGCGGCTTTTGCGCTCCAGTGTTTTCGAGAGCGTGACGAGGTATTTCTCTCCTTCCTGAAAAAGGGCGATTGTATTGTCTTTGAGTTTGAACATAGACGTGAGTATTTTTAATTACAAATCGATGAATAACGACTTTGTGGATTACACTAAGTTTTACGGATAAAAACAGTTGAACCTATTAGCAATGCTTAAAGTATAGCATAAATCATGCCATTGTAATCATTTATTTGAAAATCAGTATTTTGATGGATAAATGTAGAATGGAATATGCTACGGTTCCGACAAAAATGTAGGCAGGCTACATCTCCGCAAACAAAGATGTAGCCTGTCCGACACTAGTTTTATCCGATGATATCCTTTAGGATGGGATTGTCGGGGTCGTTCTTGTAGCGTTCGATAAATTCGGAAGGTTTCATACCAAAGAAATCGTGAAAACTGTTGGTAAAGTAAGAATGGCTCGAGAAACCTACCTTGTAGGCCACTTCCGAAATATTTACCTCGTTGTTGAGTAGCAGAAAGGCCGCCTGTTTTAACCGGATGGAACGGATCATTTCGCTGGGCGAAGTATTAATCAGTTCTTTCAGCTTTCGGTTCAGATGGACGCGACTCAATCCTACCTCTGCGCTCAGTTTCTCCACGCTGAAGTCGGAATCTTCGATGTTCATTTTAATTACCTCGATGGTTTTTCCTAACAGTCGTTTGTCTGCCGAATTTATTTTCAGGTGTTCGTAGTCGTAGTCGATAGGTTGACTGTATTTCTTTTTAATGGTTTGCCGTGTTCCGATCACCTGGGCGATATTCCGTTTCAAAATGTCGAGATTAAACGGCTTGGTGAGGTAAATGTCGGCTCCACTGTCGAGTCCCTCGATAATATTCTCATCTTTTGTCATAGACGAGAGTAAAATGATGGGGATGTGATTGGTGTTACTGTTGCTTTTTATCTTACGGCACAACTCGTTACCATCCATCTCCGGCATCACGATGTCGCTGATTACCACGTCGGGCAAAATGCTGGTGATGGCATTCCATGCAGCTTTACTGCTGTCGAAACTTTCCACATTGTACTGCTCGGCAAGTTCCAGTCGCAGGTAAGTCAGAATATCTTTGTCATCATCCACAATCACCACCGTAGGCTTACTCTTGATCTTTTTTTGGACATCTTTTTCCGGGTTTTCCAGAATGGTCAGGTTCTCTTCGTTGTACGACATCTTTCCCGGTTGCTGATATAAATCGTCCTGACGGTTTTCGAGTTCTTCTGGTGTCAGATGGTCGGAAAAGATTGGAATTCGGATAGTGAACGAGCATCCTACCTCTTCGTTTTGTGCCTCTATAGTGCCATGATGCAGATCAACCAGTTGTTTTGTCAAGTGTAACCCGATGCCCGAGCCCAATGTCTCGTTCTGGCTGTTTGCCTGAAAGAAACGGTCGTAAATTTTATTGATGGCTTCTTGCTTGATGCCGGATCCCGAATCCTGAATTTTAATTTCGAAATAATTTTTCAATGCTCCGGAGGTGTTTGTGTCTTCTCCGGTATTCAGATACACGGTAATTTTTCCACCTTCGGGTGTAAACTTGAACGCGTTGGAAAGTACATTGAAAATGATTTTATCGAAGTTGCTCTGATCAATCCAGGCCTTGAGATATTCGATGTTGTTGATTAACCGGAAATCGATCTTTTTGTTTTTTGCCAGATAATCAAAAGACATCATAATATCTTTCAGAAAAAAGATAATATCAGTCTCCTGAAAGTGCATCCGCATTTGGTTATTGTCTATCTTTCGCATATCCATCAACTGATTTATAAGTCGTAGAATACGGGCACTGTTACGATACATCAGGTTGTAAAGCTCTTTTTTCTGACTGTCTTTTTCATTCATTCTCAGTTTTTCGAGCGGAGCCATAATCAGGGTGATCGGTGTCCTGATTTCGTGCGATATATTGGTGAAGAAGCGGAGTTTGGCCTCTTTGATTTGTTCTGTATGTTCGCGTTCCAATTCCAGATGCTGATCTCTGATCTTTTTTTGTAGCCTTTTGTACATTCGGTATCCAATGGCAGCCAGTATGAGTAGGTAAAAAATATAGGCCCAAACAGATTGCCACCAGGGAGGCAGGATCACGATTCTCAGTTCCGTTTCGCTGTACGATCCGTGTTGATCGGCACTGTAGGCCTGCACTTTGAATGTATAAGTGCCATGGGGTAGGTTGGTATATGTAACTAAACGGTTGTCGGCACTGGTTTCTTTCCAATCTTTGTCGAAACCTTCCATCTTATATTTGTAGGTGATACTTTGCGGATGAGTAAACTCCAGTGCGATGAATTCAATGGAGAACACATTGTCGCTTTGGCGTATTTTTACCTCCTTTGCATAGGGAATGGCTTTGTCGAAATGAGCCATTTTGCTTGTCTCCAGTCCGATATTGACAGGTTTATTGAACACGTAAAAGTTGGAGATGTATATATCGGGTACTTTTCGTGAAAGGCATACCTCTTTCGGATAAAAAGCAGTAATGCCGTTTATGCCGCCAAAGTAGAGCTTTCCGTCATTCGCCTTAAACCAAGAACCATGCCAGAATTCATTACTTTGTAATCCGTCGTAGGAGTAATATTTTATGAAGGTTTTATTGGTCAGAGAGAATTTTACGAGTCCGTGATTGGTCGAAATCCAGAGATTTTTACTGTTATCTTCCGCAATAGCCTTGATGAAGTTGTTGGGTAATCCGTTATCCATGGTATACCATTGTATGTATCCGCTTGTCCGATTGAAGGAGATCAAACCGCTATTCGATCCTATCCACAGCAATCCGTTCGAATCTTCACAAAGAGAGTATATCTTGATGTTGTATGGCAGATTATCTAAATTATTGTAATAGCGTATTTTGCCTGTTTTGTCTATGGAGTTCAGTCCTTTTAATGTTCCGACCCATAGAGTTCCCTTCTTATCCACAATTATTGTGTTGATCCAGTTATTGCTTAATCGGGTTGATGCACTGGTCCCTGGATTGTTTTTAGTAAGGCTGATTTTTCCGGATATTCCGTCAATTCGGGCAATACCTCCATCATAGGTTCCTATCCATATATTGCCATCGGCATCCCCTTTGATTGTCATAATTTTATTGCTACCTATCTGTGCCTGTTTGGGGTATTGCCGAATAGTTGTTCCATTACAGATGAAAAGTCCGCTAGTCATCGAGCCTATCCAAATCGTACCTTTTTTATCCTGATAGAGGGAGGTGATGGTGTTGGGGCATGAAGAATTTTCTTTGCGAAAGTTTGTCACCTTATTTTGTCCTTTTTGTTTGTAAAACAACCCGCCACCGTCGGAACCCACCCACATACCACCGGCTTGATCAATCAAAATAGAGAGGATGCAATTACTGTTTTCTGAGGTCCCTTGAGCATTGAATCCATAGTATTCGAATTTATTCACATAGTTGGGAATAAAATAGATCCCTTTTTGATAAAGGCCAGCCCATAAGTTGCCCTGGTTGTCTTCCATCAGCGTACTGACATGCCATGTTTCGCTCGAACGATCGTAGCTTTCACGTGGAAGCGGCATAAACTGCTCGGTTCGGGCATCGAAAAGTAATAAGCCTCGGTCGTTAGAACCGATCCATATTCTGCCTTTGGAGTCGCATAACATCGATTTGATAGCGATATTGCGAGCTCCTGGAGCTTTAGCGTTTCTGAGAGTGCCACTTGCTTTATCGTAAATAAACAGTCCCTGATTAATGCTTCCGATCAATACTTTTCCGGTAGCTTTATCTTCTACCAGAGAGGTTATATATTTGCCTTTAAACCATTGTTGTATCGATATGCATTTCCCATTTTTTAAGCGATATAGACTGCATCCTTCGGTCTCTGTCCCGATCCAAAGGTTATGTTGAGAGTCTAAAAGGGCTGCACGGATAAATGCATTTGGGTTATTTATCGTGTCATTGTCCATGCTTATTTTGAGGGTACGTTTATTAATAAGAAAAAAGGAATGACCTGACGTACAAACCACGATGTTATCTTTGTCGTAGTTTAGTATGGCAGTAATGTGAGGTCGTAGTATCGTGTGTTTGGAATCGTAGAGGATGTGATCGATAAAACGGTTGGTGGTTCGATCGTATCGTTGCAACCCGCTCACCGTTCCGATCCAGAAATTGTTGCAATCGTCTTCAAAAATCGTTTGTACGTAATTACTGCGGATGGATCGAGTATCATTCGGGTTGTGCAGAAGGGTTGAAAACCGCATACCGTCGAAATAACTGAGTCCATCTTCCGTTGCAATCCATATAAAACCTTTTTTATCCTGATAAATCTGAGTTATCTGGCTGTTAGAAAGTCCCGAATTGGATGATGTATATAAACGGGACAGTTGAGCCCACATGGAGTTTGCAGGTATAAAAAACAACACACCGATAAACATCAGTGTCGAGAGGGCTAATCGGTTTTTCATTACTGAGGTGGTTAACAAAAATGTATGTAAAAATACGCAAATTTTGTCGAATCCAAAACTCGAAAAAAAACTCATAGAATTTGCTATGAGTTAATAAACTGGATCAATTATGACTAAGCATGTGTAGTTTTATCTTCTTCAGATCATCAAGTTTATTTGCCGGCGGTTCAATGTCTACGGGAAAAGGTTGTTTTGAAAATTCCTGAAAATAGAGTAAACAAGCATCTTTCCACCAAACAGCATCGTGTTCCTGAATAGCAAGCTTGGCTTTAATGGCTTTAAAACGTTCGGAATCGACATACGACTGTAAACTATTCCAGATAGTTTCAAAACTTTTCACCTGCTTTACCCCTTTGTCGTAATACATACACAATTCGTTCCACAATGTTTTTCCATCTTTCATTTTATAATTCCATGGCACATGATGAAACCATAAAATATATTGTTCGGGGCAGGTTGCGATGTTATTAAATTCCTCACGCAAAGGAGAATAATATTGTTCTACGGCTTTTGAACCGGTCATGGAACGATCGAAGCCCAATCCGGTTGTGTCTGCTTTGTGATAATATTTAGGCATCCAATCGGCACGTGCATTGGGAATATCGCACCAGGGTTCGGGTCCGTAATGGTGTTCCCACGCAAAAAGATGATGTAAACCGAGCGGCATCATATAATTTACAACGGCTTCGCGCGATTCCAGCATCATTTTTTTTGCCGGCTCTACAAAGGAGCTTTCATCGGAGAATGTCATTCGTAACCATTCGGTGGCAATTTGCTCCGAACTGAGACGATGATTCCATGCCAGTCGCCCGAAAGCATACCAGTTGGCCTGTGCAAAATCCTGCCCACACCAATTGGTATCTTCACCGATATTGGCAACCCCGGCAATGGCTGAAATCTTTCGATTGAAGAGCGAACCATCAGTTATACGTTCTACCGTAGAACCTTTTCCTTCGCAATAGGTATCACTATCGAGACACTCTTTCCACATCGGAGCCAGATAAACCATATGATTGCCTTGTCCCAGATACTCTTGTGTAATCTGAAATTCAGGCATCACCGCTGTTTTTTTCAATCCGCCGAATAACGGACTAAACGGTTCGCGCGGTTGGAAATCGATAGGGCCGTTTTTGATCTGTACAATTACATTGTCCCGAAACTGACCGTCGAACGGCATAAACTCGTTATAAGCCTGCTTCGCCCGATCTTCATCACTTGCACTATAGACAAACGATCGCCACATAACGATTCCGCCGTGTGGTTTTAGTGCATCAGCCAGCATATTGGCTCCATCGGCATGAGTTCGTCCGAAATCCTGAGGACCAGGGAGGCCTTCCGAATTGGCTTTAACCAAAAATCCTCCGAAATCGGGAATCAAACGATAAATTTCATCGACTTTGTTTTTCCACCATTGACGTACCGAAGGATCGAGCGGATCGGAAGTAGGCAAGCCACCCAATGCGGCCGGAGAGGAAAAATTGATTGAGAGGTATACCTTGATATTAAATGGTCTGAAAATGCCAGCCAGTATTTTAACTTTCTCCAGATACTCCTTGGCAAGTATATTCGGAGAGGCATTTACATTATTCAATACCGTTGCGTTGATACCAACCGAAGCATTGGCACGTGCATACTCGACATAACGGGGTGAAATAGTTTTTGGCAGCTCCTCCCACTTCCAAATGGAATGACCGGCATAACCACGTTCGATGGATCCGTCGAGGTTGTCCCAATGGTTCAAGATACGAATGGAATAGGAAGGTTTCTCTTTAATATCAAGTTGATCCGATAATTCATCCGTCTGGATAAGCCGGAGTAAATGGTATACACCATATAACAATCCGGCCTTTCCAGTAGATGCAATGACAGTGCGGCGTATGTTGCCGGAGGTGACGGTTTTGATAACATAACCCTCGTTTCCCAATGGCGCCACCTCATTGTCAAGTTTGAGCGATTGAATAACCCGCGAGTGCAAAGTACCTATTACCAGTAGCTCCTTTCCCCTGTTTTTAGAATCAAGTTCATTCCCGTATAACTGTTTCCAGGCTTTTTGAAGTTCCTGCACTGCAAAGAGTGTCTTATCGGCTTCAATACCGGAAAATCGAGACGAAGCAACTCTATGCTGTCCGAATCGCAACCAAAGCCGGCTACCGTCTTCGGCCCGGGACATAAGTATTGAAATTGAAATAAAAAGGATAAAGAATATACTACGAGTCATTTACAAAGTGCTAAAGCTGAATAAATCGGATTTTCTAGTTAAGATTGAATGCCATCAATAGTTTTGATGGTTCCGTCTGCGTTGTATTCCAGTTCAACAACTTTCAGGCTACGCAACCATGTTCTTCCACCCGAAGGCACACTATCGTGATGAAACAGATACCATTTACCTTTGAACTCGGCAATGGCATGGTGTGTTGTCCAGCCTACAACCGGGGTCAGAATAACACCCTGATATGTAAACGGTCCGTAAGGATTATCACCGATAGCATAACACAACAAATGCGTATCGCCGGTAGAATATGAGAAATAATATTTACCATTGTATTTATGCATCCAGGAGGCTTCAAAAAAGCGGCTCTCTGTTTGCCCGGCCTTCATGGGTGTACCATCCTGATTCAGAATCGTTACAGGTTTAGGTTCTTCAGCAAAACCAAGCATGTCGTCCGACAGACGAACTACTCTCGATGGCAAAGCCAACTCTTCTCCTTCAGGCAAATGAGCACTTTCGAGAGCCTTGTTATCTTTGTAACGTTGCAACTGACCACCCCATAAGCCACCGAAATACATATAATATGATCCATCGTCATCTTTGAACACCGCCGGATCGATACTGTAACTGCCACGAATAGGATCGGGTTGAGGAACAAACGGACCGGCAGGGCTTTCGGAAATAGCCACGCCAAGACGGAAAATATCGGTTTGGTCTTTCAACGGATAGTACATATAATATTTACCATCTTTGAATGCCACGTCGCAATCCCATAACTGACGTCCTGCCCATGAAATATCGCTTACTTTAAGCACAACGCCATGATCGGTTAACGGTTCGTTTTCAATATCAGAGGTTGAAAAAACATGATAATCGTTCATATCGAAGTGATCACCGTTATCGTTTTCCGGAATGCCGGATTCGCGATCATGAGAAGGATAGATATACAATTTGCCGTCGAAGACGTGAACGGCCGGATCGGCCATAAAATCATTTTCTACTAAATATTTTGCTTTCTTCATCAGTAAATAATTTGTTTTTAACTGTCTGATGTAACTTCATGTTGCTTCACAACCCATAACGGTTGTAATGCAACAGATTCGTCTTATTTTTTCACTTTAGTTTTTTTGCCATTTTAATCATTTCATCCACTACACTCTTACGCTGATTGTTACGATCGAAGAGCAACGGATAATCTTTTCTGCCGCGAATCGGGAAGCCGTTCAGCCATGTTCCGGCATCATTTAAACCCCATACGGTAACACGATCAACTACATCGCTGTATTTGAGAAACAGGCCGAACATATCCAATACGCGTTTGTTCCATTTTTGCTGAACATCAGCGGGAACTCCGTCGCGGTAGGGATCCATCTCTTTTGAATATTTGAAACTTGCCGAAACATTCGCACCATCATACGGACTGGGAAGAATAGAGACATCCCACTCGGTAATCAAAATGTGAACTCCGGCAGCTTTCAGTTTTTTAAAGCTTGTTTCTGTAGCTGCAAGAGTCGGATTGACCATGTGCATATGCGATTGCGAACCCACTGCATCGATGCGACAACCGGCAGCTTTCAACTCTTCTACCAACTGAACAATAGCATCGCACTTGGCAGGAGTTTCTACATTATAATCGTTATAATATAGTTCGGCATTGGGGTCGGCTTCATGAGCAAACTGAAATGCATATTTGATAAAATCTTTACCCAGAATCTGGTAAAATTTGCTCTTGCGGTAGGTACCGTCGTCTTCAAAAGCTTCGTTTACGACATCCCATCCTTTGATACGACCTTTATAACGTCCTACCATGGCATAAATATGTCGACGCATCCGTTCTTTCAACACGGCAGGTGAAACATCCTTGCCGCTATCGTTTACAAACATCCATCTGCCGATTTGCGAATGCCAGATAAGGCAGTGGCCGGTTACCGTTTGTTTGTTTTTTTCTCCAAAAGCAACAAATTTGTCGGCATCATCCCAAACGAATTTATCCTCCTGCGGATGAGTGGGCTGCGGTTTCATGCAATTTTCAGCGACAATGGCACTGAATTCATTAGTAATCAGATTACTTTCTACCGGATTTACGCCATTGACCTGTTCCATGTTTACGGCAACCCCAAACAGAAATTTACCTTTTGTAGTTTCTGCCAGGGTTTCCCGGGCCGAGACCTGCAACGAAGCCCCAAAAGCCATCGCTATAATAGCAAAAATAGGTTTGATTTTCATTGTTAATAGTTTTTTAGGTTATTGGATAGAATTGTTTGTACTACATACATAGCAATTCAAATTACTTCTGATTTGCCCGGCGGGCTTTCAGATCGGATTCGATATTTACCTCCATTTTCTTATCAATAAAATAGAAGAAGAGTAATCCACAACCTAAAAGGAACGGAATAGATGGGAAGACGCTTACAAGCATTCTGGCACCGGTAGCCACCGACTCCGGTTGAATAATTGCCTGTCCGTCAATACCACTTTCCTTAGGAATATACCCATACAAGTGCAAAATCCAGGTAACCAAAGCGCCGCCAATGGAGAGTCCGGCTTTAAGACCGACCATCATTGCCGAGAATATAATTGCAGTTGCTCTACGGTTTGTTTTCCATTCGGAAAAATCGGCCACATCGGCAATCATCGCCCAAAGAACCGGAACGGTGATTCCATAGAAGAATCCATGCAAAATTTGCGAACCGAACATTAAACCGACACTGGTGGGAGGAAAGAAGTAAAAGATCAGAATAAAGATGGTGGAAATAAACAACCCTGATCGATAAACATCACGTTTACCGTATTTGTCCGCCAGCTTTTTCGACAATCCGATACCAATCAACTGGAATACGATACCACCGCCATTAAAGAGTCCGAAACCGGTAGCAACAGGATCGGATCCCGAAATATTAATCCCCAAGTGACCCAAAAATGCAATAATTGGATCGATAAAATTAATGAGCGCGGTTTTATCTACGTAGTTATTAAAATAATAGACATAAGATCCGCCTTTCATGGCCAGGGTAACAAAAATCAAAATGGTCAACGAGAGCATGATTAACCACGGTTTGTTTTTCGAAAGGTCGGAGAGATCTTCTTTGAGTGTTGATTTTTGTTCTGCAGTAGGAATAATACGTTCTCTGGTGGTAAAGAAGGTTATAAGCAACATAACAGACCCTGCAATAGCCAACCAGCCCATTACGGCTTCAATTCCGACTGCCTTATCTCCATGACCGGCATATTCGATAATAGGTAACATAAATACCTGAACGAAGAACTGAGCAAACATTACCGCAATAAACCGGTAAGAAGAGATGCTGTTTCGTTCGCTCATATCGCCGGTCAACACACCGCTCAATGCCGAATAGGGCAAGTTGCTCGATGCATAAAGCAGCAATAAAAACGTATATGTAACGGCAGCGTAAATCAGTTTTCCTTTGTAAGAAAAATGAGGAGTTGTAAAGGCAAGAAAAGCTACTACTCCCAAAGGTATAGCTGTGTACAAAATCCAGGGTCTGAATTTTCCCCATTTGGAGTTCGTTCTGTCAGCTAAAGCACCGATGATCGGATTAAATACAAATGCTGCAACTAATCCAACAGCAAGCATAATGATTGAAGCATCCGTGTTTTTCAGCCCGTAAATGTCCGTATAGAAATATGCCAAATAGGTAATGAGTGTTTGGAAGACCAGATTGGCCGCCAAATCTCCGAGACTGTATCCCACTTTTTCGAGAACAGATACTTTTTGAGAGGTAGAATTCATGGGTTTTTGAATTTGAGTGTGATTAATAAAAATTTGTTGTTTGTAGAAGGATGGTTTCTTTTATTGTTCGATTCTTCTTATTGTGTGTTTCTATTTGGGATAATCATCTGCAGCATAGATTCTATGCCAATATTCATATATACAATGATTAAATACTCCGGTCCTGACTAACAAATTTAATAATAATCTATTTACTGACAATGGGTTTTGAAAGAGAATCTGTTGCGTAACAGGCTATTTTTGTATAGTTAGCGCGTAGTGCCTGTTATGTATTTAACAATAACCCATAGCAACTTTTTTTGTCTTTGGCTTAAAATAAAGTCGCCAATGATGCTTTATTTTATGAAATGAAATAGTAGTCTCATTTAAAATCATTCATTTGCAGGGTTTGTTGTTGTATGAGCCTAAAGATGGTCTATAGAATAACTTTTTTTGGCAAATATTTATCGTCATAAGAATAGCTCAAAAAAAACAATAAGTATTATACGTTAAATAAATACAATGCATCTTTTGGTTCATCTTGTTTTGATAAGAAAAGAAGACTCTTTCTTTTGGGAAAGAGTCTTCTCGTTAAAAAACATACTAGTAATTTTATCTATAAGCAGGATTTTGGTATGCTACTTTCTCTTCAGTAGTAGCTTCCATCGCGTCAAATTGGCCTTGAGGAATAGGGCGCAAATAATAATTCACAGGGATGTCGCGTGTTATTGTTTGAACAGTATGATCACTGGCTGAAGTTCCACAGATTTTGAAAGAACCACCAATTTCGCTCCATTTCTGAGTGCGAACCAAATCATACCAACGATAACCCTCACCATAATATTCGCGTGAACGTTCTGCTAAAATATAATTGATGTCTATTGTTGCCGGTGTAGCAGTAACCATAGCAGCACTATTATCTTCTACTTTTGTTTTATTTCCATTGTTACTCCAGCTCCATTTTCCGGCACGTGCACGAATCACATTAATTAATCCTCTTGCTGTTCCGTCATTTGCATATGTTCCGGTTACAGCCGTTGTGGTTGCTCCTTTCACAGCAGCTTCAGCCGCAATGAAAAATAATTCTGAGAATTTTGCTATAGGAAAAGGACGGGTACTTCCGGCATTGGGTTGTCCCAATCCAGTGCCGTTATCTGTACGGTAAGGACCAAGTTTCCAAATTCCCGGGTATACGAGTCTGCTTATAGCACTGGGAGCTATCACATAATCGGCACGTCCTGGTAATACCCCAGCACCAACGCTACTTGCGTATGGAGAATTTGAATAATCAATGGTAGTCGTCGGATCTGAATCCAAAAAAGTTAAGACTGCATCTCCTTGAGTGATTAGCATATTGTTTGCATTATACAACGTGGTCGGATTAGAGGCACTGGCTTTAATCCAGTTTCCCCTGTAAACAGTGGTAAAGGTACCGTCATAACGAGAATCATAGGTCTTATCTGCAAAAGTGTTTGTAAATACACCAATAGGAGGAGCCATACGTACCCACGGACGTCCTAATCCTTGAACTGCTTCACGTTGTACTGAAGATAATTTTGAGGGAGAACTCCAATTTGTCTTAGAACTTGTAATGGATGTATAATTCCATGTTTGAAACCAACTTGCAAAATTAGGGCCTGTACCTCCCGATTCATACGTTAGGCTGGCAGCATTAAATAATTCACTTGCTTGCGTGTGATCTGCGTAGAGTAAAATTTCATTATTTCGATCGTTTGTACCTACATTTACATCATAGTAGGTCGCTTGTAACCCGAAAGATGCCGGACTTTTAATAGCAGTAGTAGCCATATCGTATGCTGCCTGATAATACCATGCTGCCGTTTTTCCGTTAGGATCGGTACGTGCACAATCGGGATAGGTAGGAATGTTGTTAGGATTTTCCAACCACCAGCCATAGGTAAGGTATGCCTTAGCTAAATAAAGACGAGCAGCTGTTTTGGTCACTCCTCCAGTTAAGCGTCCTGCATCCGGCAAATCATTAATGGCACTTAGTAAGTCAGGGAAAATGGCTTTAGTATATACTTCAGGAACGGTGTTTCTTTTAGATGTGCGAACTGTAGAGGTGTTGTATGTCAATTCTCCAGCTCCTAAATCCAAAGGTACACCACCGAAGGTTTGCACCAGTAAGAAATAATCGAATGCACGGAAAAACTTTGCTTCGGCAATAACAGCATTTGAAATACCAACTGCTGAAGCATTTTCAATTACGCCATTGGCAGTATTAATATAAGGGAAAGTATTGAACCACACCGAACCTGCATCATTGTTAGTCGCAGTGGGCTTTGACCCAGTAACAGAAAAGTCATGTGCTTGAAAAGTACTTCCACTTGTTCCACTTGCCCCCCAAGTGCTCTCATCTGTGCCTGTTTGACAATTGTTATAAAAATAGCCATTACCATAGATATTTCGTAGATGCGCGTACAAAGCCGTAATTTCACTCATAACGCCGCTGCTGGTTTTGAAATAATCAGAGGTATAACTACTGCGTGGTTGTTCATCCAAAATATTGGAACATCCCATAAGGAACAATGACAACACCGCTGTTCCTATAAATATTTTTATTTGTATTCGTTTCATCATAATATGTTTTAGAATGTTACACTTAATCCAATTAAGTAATTACGTGTTGTAGGTGTGCTAGTTCCTAATGTTAACATACGTTTTAGGTTGTCACTAAGAGGTACTGCTGCGTTTTCGTTACCCATTGAGTTGGTTTCTGGATCCATTCCTGTTTCATTTTTGTAAGGAGAAAATAATACAAATGGATTTTCAACGGTACAATAAACACGTAATTTGTCAATTCCAGCGCTTTTTAACCATTTCTGATTGAAATTGTATCCTAGTGTAATAGTACGTACCTTTAAATAAGATGCACTAAAATAGCCTAGAGTACTTCCGTATTTTGGATTATCTCCTCCAGCTCCTCCAGGTTTCGGATATTTAGCTCCAGTGTTAGTCGAAGTCCAATAATCTACTTTTACGTTGTTATTTGAACGTGCATTCAAGTTATTAAGGTAGCTGCCAGAGCCATAGAGGGTGCTGTTAAGAATACCGCCGCTTTTGAATACTCCTACTAAGCTCAAATCAAATCCTTTATAAGAAACATTTGTGTTGAAACCTCCAGCAAAATCGGGATCGGTATCTATTATTTGACGATCATCAGCTCCAATAGCCCTTGTCGGTGTTCCATCGGCGTTGTAGGTACCTGTGTATAGAACCTTAATTAACCCTGCTGCAGTCCCGGGTTCCAAAATGCTCTGATATTTATCAGTTGTTTGCCAAATTCCTATTTTTTTATAATCATAGATACTATTGATAGAATGACCTACGAACCACCAATTACTTTCGTCTTTAGTGGCTCCCGAAGCAAGACTAACCAATTTATTTTTATTTGTATAGATATTGATGCCAGCACTCCAGGTCCAACCATTGAGGTTATCCAATATCACACCATTCAGCGAGAATTCTAAACCTTTGTTTTGTGTAGCACCGATATTAGCAGTGTAGCTGCCTATTCCTGTTGAAGCAGGCATATTTACATTTAATAGCACATTATCTGTATTCATTATATAGTATTCTACCTTGCCAGATAACCTATTTTTCAAGAGAGAAAAATCAACTCCGAAATTCCATGTTTTAGAAAATTCCCAACCCAATTTAGGATTAGGTATCTTAGATAAATAGACACCAGTAGAGTATGTAGTACCATAGTTATAGGGATTTGTAGTTAAGAGTCCTAGCGTACTATAGGGATCAACAGATTGGTTAGAAGTCTCTCCATAACCTGCAAATATTTTTAGTTTGTCAATAGCCGTAAGGCTTTTCATAAAAGATTCTTCATTGATATTCCATCCGGCAGATACAGCAGGGTAGGTATGCCACTGATGCCCTGCTGCCAATACGGAAGAAGCATCGGAACGGACAGTGGCACTCAACATATAACGATCATTGTAAGAGTACATTACTCGTCCCATATAAGACATTAAACCTCTCTGCCAATAATTCTGATACTTGGGGTTGATGGTAACATTCTGTTGACCATATCCTAAATTGTAAAACTGAAAGGCTTGAGCCGGAATATCTTGTGCTGAAGCAGACGAATACCAGTAGGTGGTTTGCTCAGAAGAATACATAGCGACAGCATTCAGTCGATGAACTTTAGCAAAAGTACGGTCATAAGACAACAAGTTTTCAATTGCCCAATTGATTTTATGTTCGTTGCTGATATTGGCACTTGACACGGTAGATGGGGTTCCACTGAATACTCCTTGTCCCGTGAAGTTGCCATAGTTACTTTGTCGGTAATTCAACCCGATGTTAGCACGATACTTTAAACCTTCTACTCCTGGAATATTGATTTCAGCGAATGCTGAATTGTAAGAACTAAATGCTCTGGTTTGATCAATATAATTATCACCTAACGCTTTTAATGTTTGTTTTGTGTAGATCCATTCGGCTCCTGATGTCGCCTTAAGATAGGTTGATTTTGGAGTTCCATCTGTGTTGTACGGGCTGGCAAGAGGAGAAGCTGCTAAAGCGGTACCGGGTCCTAGGTTATTACCGTTCGTTACTTGATAACTAGTATTTGTATTGAATCCAAAGTGAAACAGTTTACCTATTAACTGATCTAGAGAATTACGTAAAGAATAGCGTGAATAGTTTTGTAATGGTATGACTGATTGGTCTTTGTAATAACTTATTCCAAAATTATAATTTCCTTTTTCGGATCCTCCCGAAATTCCTAAATCGTGATTAGTTACTGTGCCGGTTTGGTAGAGTAGGCTTTGCCAATCGGTGCTTACATCGTTTGATTCATCCAGAGTATTTGAAACGATATTTGCAGCTTTACGTAAAGCTGCAAATTCAGATCCATTCATCATAGGATATTTAGCAAAGACTTTTTTTATGCCATAATAACCACTGTAGGTAACATGAGCGGTTTGTCCTTTTTGCCCGCTGATACTTGTTACCAATATAACGCCGTTGGCACCGCGAGAACCATAAATGGCAGTAGCCGAGGCATCTTTCAAAATATCAATGCTTTTGATATTGTTGGGATCTATATCTCCGATGGATCCGGCAAAAGGTATCCCATCAAGAACAACTAACGGGTCATTCGTGGCATTCAATGAACGAGTACCCCGGATACGAATCTGCATAGAGGAACCTGGCTTGGTTGAAGTTTGTGACATTTCAACACCTGCAACTCGTCCTTGCAAAGCTCGCGCGATATTAGCAGCAGGCACATCGCGTAGCTTATCTCCATTCATTGAGGCTACAGATCCTGTTACAGCTTCTCTTCGCTGCGTCCCATATCCTACAACTACAACTTCACTTAATGCCTTTGTGTCTTCTGCTAATGTGATATTAATAACCGATTTTCCATTTACAGCTAAAATTTGGGAACTGTAACCGACAAAAGAAAATTCCAATTTAGCATTAGCAGGTACCTGAATCGAATATTTACCGTCAACATCGGTGATGGTTCCGGAAGAAGAACCCTGAATCCTGACGTTGACCCCGGGGAGGGTCGCATTCGTAGCATCTTTAACAGTACCCTTGACTGTTATCGCTTGCCCAAACGCGGAGATTGAAAACAAAAGTAACAGGAATAGAATTCCCGGCACTCTGAGACAACTAATAGTTTGTTTCATGATTAAAAAAATTAGAAATTAAAATTAACAACTGGCACAATTATACTAACATGGAGTTGCGCTTTTGGTTGCCATTGCATCGCAAATTTAGATAATACCTCAAAGGTGGGTGCGGAAATAGGCAACAACTTCTGACAATTTCGTTACATGAATAGTAAAATTGATCCATTTGCTGTAGGTTTCGTGTCAAATGTTAAAAAGATAGCCATTTGTATAATTTTTTACTTTGATGCTATGGGTAAATTATCTTCTTCATAATCTATTATATATGATTCTGAACTCTCAAATGGCAAATTTAGTAATATTATTAACTTATAGAATGTTTAAAATGTATTATTTTGTATCGTTTTTGATATTATTATAAAAGCTTTCGGGAGGAAAGAAGAAACTTGGTTTTATTCCCCCGGTATTGATAACGATACGCTGTAAAACTACCACCGGATCCATCATAAAAATTTTTACCTTGTGATAGCCTCTGGTTCTTATATTGTGTTCGGTTTTACAAACCCGGATGCTGTTGATTACTGATTGACTCCATACTTGGCTGTCGCCAGAACCAGTGATGCTGATACGTGGAATCTGAACGATCTGAGGTTGTTCATTATCGATGGCTACGGCAAATCGCATATCGGCATCGAATCGGTTATTGAGTGTCGGGGCAATTAATGTATTGATTTCAATTTTACCGGTTGTAAACAGGTAACAATTATATTCAAGCACCGGAGCTTTGCTGAAATCCGTAAAACTTTGAGCAGTAACAGGCAAAGGTATCATCGACGAGAGTGTATGTCCATAACCGGGAATTCGTTGCCATTGTACGCCGTTAGCTTCTTTGTTAGAACTGTAATGCTCAGCTTCCATTGTCACATATCCGTTCGATTCGATAAAACCTTTCAGGTTTTTTCGGTCAGGCTTCTCCGGATTGAAAATTGAAGCGGCAATATTGAAAGACTGAGTCGCTGATGTTATGCGAATGTTGCCAGTAATATTTTGTCCTTTAGGTACTTTTGCCCAGTCGATAGCTACCTCTACGCGTAGTTCGTTGTCTGTCGATCCTTTTCTTACAGATGGAATGATCCATGATTGCAAGGGCTTAATATCAAAAGAGTGCATACCTGGCTTTTTGGCGAAGACATCGAAATAGTGTTTTTCTCTCGTATAGTTACTGAATTGGGGTAGGGTATCTTGTCCCTGAGCAGAAATTGCTGTTTTATATCCTTCTACAGCGATACCGATATTCTCTGTTGCGGATGGTTGCACACATTCTAAATGTGGCATTATGTTGTATTTGGGATCGGACCAACTTCGGTAACCGATATGCGGTTGATTCATCATGCCGTTCCATTTTCCTCCGGCTACTTGAGTGTGATAGGTCACAGTCAGTAAGGAATCCTGAATAAATAGCTCTTTTGTTTTCAACGCATAATCGTTGGCGGAGAGTCGTCCCTGTGACGCATAAGTGTGATTTTTGGATAAATTGAAGTAGAAATTATTAAGCGTATAGGAGGCTTTTGTTGGATAAAGCACCAGTTGAAAAAAAGCATCCTTTTTATCTGGATCAAGTGAAGTATAGATCGAATTGGCTTTGTCCGAGATCGCTTTCCATTTAGAAACTACCGTTTCGGCTTCACGGTAGTTAACCAGACTGAATGTATTCGCAGAAAGCAACTCGGGTTTGATCCAGCCGTTGTATTTGGTATATTTATCAAGAATATCGGCAATGTCCGTGGCCTGTTGTTTTCCAAATTGTAACTCAGCCCATTGTTTGGTATAATCGGTAAGATTATCTTTGTTCCATGCATGCGGATTCCAAGCCAGATTTAGGAAGAAGTCCATTGGGAACTCAAGCGGTTTGATATCTCCAACGTTTAAAATCCAAATACGATCGGCTCCGTATTCGTATGCTTTACTCATCTGATCCCATATTTTTGTGACCGGAATTGTATTGATCCATTTGTAGCTACGTGGACCTCCGACGTAATCGGCATGGTAATAAATTCCAGCGCCACCGCTGCGTTTACGTTCTTCGGCAGATGGTAAGCGACGGATATTGCCCCAGTTGTCGTCGCTCCATAATAGGGTGATATAGTCGGGCACTTTCATTCCATGCTCATAATATTCTTGTATCTCTTTGTATAAACACCATATTTGTGGAATTTTAGTGATATCGGGATTTAGTTCTTCTCGAAGGATTGTCTGCTGTTTTGCTACAATCTTTTCTACCATAGCAATATTGCTTTTCAGATCGCCTCCCATTTCCGAATCATTAGCGCCCCGGAGGCCCATCGTAATGATGCTTTCGTAGTTTTTATTGCGACGGATGCCTTCTCTCCAAAAGTTTTCCAGTGTATCGGGATATTTTGTATAGTCCCAATGTCCCAATGTGTTATAATAACGTCTGTCCCACTCTTGCTGAGAGCGTAACATCGGTTCCTGATGCGAAGTACCCATTACGATACCGTATTCATCGGCTAGACGAGGATTCTCGGGATCATCTTCGTTAAAATCGTTTGCCCACATTGCAGGCCATAGATAATTGGCTTTCAGGCGTAGAAGTAACTCGAATACTTTGGTGTAAAATTGATGATTGCAATTTGGTATGTCGTTAGGAATCAATGGATATTGACTTGGCTTTACCGTTCCGAACGTATTTTTTATCCAGCTGCTTAATGCCGGTGCTTCGTCGTTAATAAAGATACCACGATATTTTACGGCGGGACGATCCTCTTTGCTGAAATTACGTGAGATAGTGAGAATATTTTGTTTTTGAGGAGCTACATCGGCAAACCAGTACCAGGGCGAGATGCCTATTTGTTGAGAAAGATCGTAAATGCCATAAATTGTGCCTCGCTTATCGCTACCTGCAATGACCAGAGCTTGTTCAACGTTTGGAAAAGGTTTCTCAACCACTTGCATGGAGAAGGCTTCCCATTGATTGTTTATTGAAGCGGTTTTGATTTTGCCTGAATGGATGAGTTGATCTATATATTGACTTTTTCCGATCGTTCCAATGATGATTGCGTATTGGATATGTTCGGAGAGTGAGGATGAAAATTCCGGCTTGTTATCCGTGACCTTTTGAATATCGGATTGCAGATCGGATGCCGCTCTAACGACCCCTTTGAAATCTCGAAAATCGATCATTATTGAAGCTGTCAATCCTTGTTTGGCAATGCAAAAATCATTGGCAAAAGTATGCTTAACATAGGAGTCGGTAGCTTGAATAGTAAATGCAATTGCTTGCAATACAGAAATAAAACAAATAAGGAGTAGCTTTTTCATGGTGTTCGTTTAGGGCAAATCAATAGCAGGCCTTCTCCGAAGGGAGAAAGCTGCCGGTGATTTATAAATGTTATTAGGATCTTATTTTGAAGGATAGAGGGACTTTGCAATGCCCATCTCAAGTCCTCTTAATTCCGCTAATCCTTTCATACGGCCAAGAAGAGAGTATCCGTAGAAAACTTGTGGTTTAGCCAAATCGTCAAGCATCTGATGTCCGTGGTCGGGACGCAGGGGAAGTGAAATCTGACGTTTTTGCATGGTTTCGATGAATGAACTCATCACACCATACATGTTAACGCTTCCTTCCAGATGGTTGGCCTCAAAAAAGCGATTGTCGTCAAGCCACTGAGTACTACGTAAGTGTACAAAGTGGATGCGATCGGCAAAGCGCTGGCTCATTTTTACCAGATCGTTTTCGCGGCGTACACTCAGCGATCCGGTACAGAAACAGATGCCGTTGGCTGTCGATGGAACTGCTTCGGCAAGAGCTGCATAATCTTCTTCACGGCTGGCAATACGCGGCAGTCCGAGAATAGGAAAGGGAGGATCGTCGGGATGAATGGCCATTTTAACACCAACTTCTTCGGCTACCGGGATCACTTCCTTGAGGAATAAAATCAGGTGTTCTCTCATTTTATTGGCATCAAAATCTTTATATTTTGCTAATTGTTCCAAAACATATTCTACCGTGAAGGCTTTCCCTTCTCCCGGAATACCAGAGAGGATCACGCTAAGAATACGGTTTTTATCCTCTTCAGTCATCGTTTCATAACTTTTCTTTACTTGCTCGAAATCTTCGTCCGACAGCTCTTCGCGTGCTCCTTTGCGTTGCAATACAAATACATCGAACGCAAGAAAAGCGTAACGATCAAAATACATCGCCTTTGAACCATCGGGTAGGGTGTACGATAGGTCGGTACGTATCCAGTCGAGTACCGGCATAAAGTTGTAAGTTACCACATCAACGCCACATTTGGCGAGGTTTCGTAACGTGATTTTGTAGTTCTCTATGTACTGAAGATAGTTTCCGGTGCGGCGTTTAATATCTTCGTGTACATTTACGCTTTCCACTACGTGCCAAGCTAATCCGGCATCTTCAATTACCTTTTTGTATTTCTGAATTTCTTCCGCGCTCCATACTTCGCCAGTAGGAATATGGTGAAGAGAGGAGACAACCGCTGTACAGCCGCTTTGGCGGATATCCTGCAGGGTTACTGTATCTTTGGGTCCATACCAACGCATGGACTGTTCAAAACCGTAGATCATGTCAATAAGTTAAAAGCCCCTCCAAGACCTCCCCTCAAGGGAGGCTTATCAATCGGACTAAGTTATTATGATAAAATATTATTGATTTCTAAAATTGCAGTTTAAAAGTCCCCTTGTGGGGGATTTAGGGGTTACACTCCCGAATAGGCATCGAATCCGCCGTCGACAATAATATTTTGTCCGTTAACGAAGCGTGAAGCATCGCTGCACAACCATTGAATGGTTCCGTTCAGTTCGTCGGCAACGCCCATACGACCGAACGGTGTGGAGTTAATTATTTTGTGTCCTCGGGGAGTCAGCGAACCATCTTCGTTGGTCAGTAAGGTACGGTTTTGCTCTGTTAAGAAGAATCCAGGACAGATAGAATTGACTCTTATTTTGTCTCCATATTTTTGAGAATATTCAACAGCCAGCCATTTTGTAAAATTTTGAATGGCGCTTTTTGCTGCCGAATAACCGATGACACGGGTCATGGGACGCGCCACGGTGGCTGATGTAAAATTAATAATATTACCCTCTTTGCGATTGACCATCTCTTTGGTGAATACCCTGGTTGGATAAATCGTACCGTAGAGGTTGAGATCAATTACCTGACGCAATTGTTCGAGATCGAGATCGAAAAACGATTGTTCCGGGAGTATATTGGCTCCCGCACGGTTACCTCCGGCCGCGTTAATCAATATGTCAATGGAGCCGAATTTAGCTTTGATTTCGTCGTGATTTTGTTGAAGAATGTCGATGTTGAGTACATCCGAAACCAGAAACAAAGCTTCGTTGCCGGCTGCTTTGATCTCATTTTCGAGGGTTTTTCCTTTAGCCACATCGCGACCCAAAATAGCGACTTTGGCTCCTTGAGCAGCCAAGTGTTTGGAAACAGCACTGCCCAATACGCCAGTTCCACCGGTAATGACAATCACCTTACCGGCAATGTTGAATTCATTTTTCATATTAGAAATAAAAAAAGGTCGACTGTATAGCCTTGCGGCTGTTCAAATCGACAGTTGCAAAATTAATTATTGAGTTATTGTTGGTGTCTGATTTTTGATACATTTGATTTCGAAATAGGGTCTCTGTTATGATTTTTGATACAGGGACTATCATGATCGAAACATTTTAGTTATTTAGAGCACTTTGGTTATCTCTTTATTCTGGATTTTCAACAGATTTTTCCAATTTTTCTCTTTTACAGAGTGTCTCTGAAAAAAAGTGAGTCGAAAAGAGTCAAGAAGGAAACAAGACGTCTTGTTTCCTTCTTATATACGGTCGACGGTATATTTTAATTGTTCGGAAGTCCTTTCCCGAATGCCTTATTACTGCCAACTTACTTAGTACAACATTATCTCTCGCTATATAAAGATAATATCTTGTAATATTTTTATAATAAGCAATTTGACTGTACTATTGTGAAAATGCCGGATGCTGGTTTATCTTTATGTAATCATTTGTCAGTCTTTTGTTGGTTTCCGGCTTCAAAGATAGCAAGTTGTTACCGTCTTTCAATGATCCAGTATCTACTTTTTCCGTTAATTCAGTTACAAATAAAGCGATTTGGATGTACCTTTGCCATATTTCATTGTACATAAGAATTAATTTATGCGGACAGACGTTTACTATTCCACATTTTCCACACTATTTCGTCACAGATTTCTACAATTTTCCACAGTCCACACAAGCAATAAAACCACTAATAAACAATAAATTACAGTTTATGGCATATTTATTGCGCGGTGGTTATAATCATCAAATTCATTTATCCAATTTTACAAATCGAACAAACGTGTACTTGAAACATATCAAAAACCATTAAAATTAGAACAATGAAAACATTTAAATTTTATGTAATGATGGCGGCAGTTGCATTGGTAACTGTATCGTGTGTCGAAAATTCGTCGAAATACAAAGCTGCTATTGCACAACGCGATTCGCTGGCTATGCAAAAACAGGTATTGGATTCCAACTACAGTCAAACGCTTACCCTGCTGAATGATATTGAAACCGGATTTTCGGAAATCAATCAGACAGAAAGCGACATGAAGGTCAACCTGAAAGGAGTTGAAAGCTCATCGAACAGAAGAGCCCAAATCATAGCCCAGATGAAAGCCATCAAGGAAACCATGGAGAAAAATAAGGCAAAAATTGCTCAGCTCCAACGTTTGGTTGGCAAAAACAGTAAAGCTGCTGCTCAGTTAGAAGAGACTATCAAACGTCTGCAAAGCGAACTGGATGCAAAAACTGCTCAGGTTCAATCATTGCAAGCCGAACTGCAACAAAAAAATATCAAAATCACTGAATTGACCACCACGGTTACCGAACAGAGCAAGAATATTGCCGAACAAAGTAGCACCATTGAACAACAAAAAACAACGATCAAGGGTCAGGATGCAAATCTGCACACTGTATGGTATGTTGTTGCGAGCTCGAAACAGTTGAAAGAAGCTAAAATCGTTACCGGTGGCGGACTCTTCCAATCGAAGAAACTTTCGGCTACTGATTTCGATCAAAAAAACTTTACTCAAGCCGACTTCAGAAACCTTTCGTCGATTCCTACCAACAGCAAAAAAGCGAAAATTCTCTCATTGCACCCGGCTGACAGCTACAATTTAGTTACCGGTGCCGATAATAAAATAACAATCGAAATAACCAATGCTTCCAAATTCTGGAGCGCATCCAAATATTTAGTCGTACAAAATTAATTTTTTGATTGTCTGCATTGCAAAAAAGGCGCAGCTGTGGTATCTTCACCGATACCGTGGTTGCGTCTTTCTTTTGTCGCTCAATCACACTCAGACCGAATTCCGGAATATAAAAACCATGAAACATCCGAACAAAAATATCCACGAAAATTGCTTATTTTTGTTCTTCGTATGAAACAGACCATTCTCATTATCGAAGACGATGCCACTTTCGGAACCATGCTCCAAAAATGGTGCTGCCGAAACGGATTCGACGCCGAACTTTGTTCCGACGTATTGTCGGCGCAGACTACTTTGGGCAATAAAACGGTCGATCTGGTGCTGACTGATCTACGTTTGCCCGATGGCGACGGCATTCTGCTGTTGCACTGGATGCGCGATATGAATATGGATACACCGGTGATTGTAATGACCAGTTACGGCGAAATACAGAGCGCGGTGGCTGCCATGAAACTGGGCGCAGAGGATTTTCTGGAAAAACCGATGAATCCGGCGATTCTAAAGGAGAAAATCGAACAGGCTCTCTCTCTAAAAACAGTTGAGACCAAACCTGCAAAACAGGTCAAACAGAATACCGATGGAATGGTAATGGGCAAGAGTGCTGTTGCCCGTCAAATGTACGACCATATTCAACGGGTAGCCCCTACCCGCATGTCGGTGCTGATTATCGGCGAAAGCGGAACCGGTAAAGAGTATGCGGCCCGTATGATTCACGAAAACAGTTCACGGCGCAGCAAGCCCTTTATTGCCGTCGACTGCGGCAGTTTGTCGCGGGAACTGGCTCCGAGCGAACTCTTCGGCCACATGAAAGGATCGTTTACTTCCGCCATCGAAGATAAAACCGGCGTGTTTGTGCAGGCCGACGGAGGCACCGTATTCCTCGACGAGGTGGGCAACCTCTCGTACGACGTGCAGATACAGCTTTTACGGGCTTTGCAGGAGCAGAAAGTGCGTCCGGTAGGATCGGTGAAGGACATCAAGGTAGACGTGCGGATATTAGCCGCAACGAATGAAAATCTGGAAGAAGCAATTGCCGAAGGACGTTTTCGCGAGGATTTATACCATCGCCTCAACGAGTTTTCGCTCTTTATACCACCCATCCGCGACCGGAAGGGCGATATCGAAATCTTTGCCAACGAATTTTTGCGTCAGGCCAACGAAGAATTGGATAAAAAGATAGAAGGCTTCTCTCCCGAAGCAATGGCATTGCTCGAAAAACACCACTGGAGTGGCAACCTGCGCGAACTGCGCAATACGGTGAGACGGTTGGTACTGTTTGCCTCGAAAAATCAGATTACACCCGACGAGATTCCTGCTTTTTCACTGCAACCGGTGCACGAAGATCTGGCATTACAGCCTGATAATGAACGCGAACAGATCGAGAGTGTATTGCGTAAAACACGTGGGAACAAGACGCTGGCGGCACAACTGCTGAAAATAGACCGTAAAACGCTCTACAACAAGATGCACCTCTACGGCATCAAACTTTAATTGAAAGAACGGTCATCACATCATTCTTCCAACCATCGTACGATTCTCCGCGCCGGCCATCCATCCGACGCAACGCCTCTGCCGGATAGTCCAACAGCACAAACATAGGAAGCATTTTATGGCAAACGGCCTGTGCTTTGCCAAAGTCGTCGTCTGCGAGCGCCTGTTCCAAAAGGGCATAATTTTCAATCGTAGAAGCCTTAAATAACTCTCTGACCTCTTCGTCATCCTCTTCCAGAAAACTATCGGATGCAGATAAAGCTTCTCCCTCACCAAATATCTCCCGAAGCGCATCGAGTGTAAACGGCTTGGGCAAAAAAGCTTCAAAACCAAGCTGAATAGCCTTTTCGGAGGTAAAATCGCTATGACCGGTCATCACTACTACTGGTACATTTTGAGCTTCAGCCAAAACATCCAGTCCGGTCCGTTCGCCCATTTCCATATCGGTAAGGATAACATCAAAGCCGGTCTCCACCACCTGATATCCCAGTCGTACGAGCATGTCGCAGGCCATTTGAGCCACCACCGGATCGTCGTCATACACGGCTATCTTTTTCGTGCCCTTTTTAATGCGTACCTCAGCTTCGCGACAGGGGATAAACACCTCCACTTCGGTACCCTTCCCAACCGTGGAACGCACCCGAATAGAACCTCCGAGCAGATCGATAAGCCCCTTGACCACATACATACCCAACCCAGTGCCATGCGCCAGCGCATTGTTACTCTCTACGCGCGAAAACGGTTCGTAAATCTCTTCCAGTTTGTCGTCTGGGATCCCAGCTCCGGTATCGCTCACTTCAATGATAAGGCGTTGTCCATCGTAGCCAGTATGGAGTTTTATTGCCCCTTCGCGGGTATATTTCACGGCATTCGACACTAAGTTGACAATGATCTGTTTGATCTTCATCTGATCGGAGACAATACGCACTCCATCCGCAGAAAAATCAAAAGCAAGTCCCTTCTTCTGAGCCAGAGGCAAAAACATCTGCTCCACCTCTTCGTTCAGATCGCCGAGCGAAAAGGTTGCGTTTGTCAGTTGTAAAGAGCCCTGTTCCAGACTGGAAAACTCGAGCAGATTCTCGAGCAGTGCCAGAATATGTCGCGCTGAATTTTGCATCGATTTGATGTCCTCGCCCTGCTGACGGCGTAACTCCAGGTAACCCAGAATGGAACCCAGCGGACTCTTAATATCGTGTGAAACGGAGAGCAACAGTTTGTGACGGCTCTCCATCACCTCCCGAAGTCGTTCGCGAGCCTCTTTGCCTTTGTTTACGTCGTAAATAATGAGCAGAATGAAGAGCAATATCAGCCCCAGCGCTACAATACCGCCGATAACCGAAAACGTGTAGTTGCGATTGATCGACTTCTCGCTGCGATCAATGGTTTCGAGCACCGAATTGAGCGTTTGCCGGTGCAAATCGAGCAGAAGGCCTGCAACCTGAGTGGAGATCTCCCGGTCGGAAGCAATCTGGCGGGCTACCAGTTGCTCTATCGCCCTCATATTTTTTTCGTATCGTTTTCCGGCTACCAATGCCAGATCGTTCACCTCCGAAAGAATGGGTGCGGGCACATCGGTCGCCACTCTTACGGTATCTACCCTGACGTTGGAAATAACCATGGTAGTATTTTTTGACGGACTAAACACCTCTCCCAACCGTTTAAAAAAGCCCTTCTTCTTTGGAGCCGGTTTGTACACCGTATCCTGCTTTACGGTAACTACGCGCGCAGGAGCTACGGGCTGCGGTTTGTAGTTACGAATACGTTCGTTGATAATGGTCAGCGGATTTTTGTTTCCCAACTGGCGGTTCAGCTTGGCAATTTCAGCTGTTTGTCGCGCCAGCAATACTTTCATCTGCGCCAGCTTTGCCCGGCCGACCGGTTCGTTAACAATCAGCGTATCGATCAGCGCATTGATAGAGAACAACCTTTTCCCGAATCTGTTGATATAAGTGCTGTCGCGTGTAGAGACAAAGAGACTTACCGATGACTGCGCATCACCGACAGCATAAATCAGTTCGTTGGTGAGTGCCAGTACCCGATGCTGCTTCTCAATTTCCTCCCTTTGGCCGTTTATATTACCCCGCATGTTGTAGAGAAACACCACCATAACTACAGCTGCAATACCGGCAATGATATAGAGCAAGGCAGCCTTGAATCGTATTTTACTCTCGATGTTCATACGGCAAAGGTAAAGATAAATAAGAAGAGACAAAAAAGGCTGCCCGAATAATTATTCAGACAGCCTTGTATGATCCGTTACCGGGTTGGAAACGTTATTTCGTTACAGAGAACTTATAAACGGTTGTGGTTTTGTACACTTTACCCGGAGCCAGCTCGATAGAAGCAAAGTTCTTGTGGTTAGGTGCATCGGGGAAGTGTTGGGTTTCGAGGCAGAGAGCCGTGCGATACTCGTCTTTGATACCGTTTTTATACAAGCTCGAACCGTTCATAAAGTTACCGGCATAGAACTGCAAGCCGGGTTCTACGGTGTAAACATCCATTACAATGCCCGATTTGTCGCCAGTAAGCGTACAAGCCTTGAACATTTCGCCCGGTTTACCGTTAAGCACGAAGTTATGATCGTAACCTTTGCCGAATTTCAACTGCTGATCTTTTTTATCGTTAATACGTTGACCAATGGCAGTAGCTTTGGTAAAGTCGAACGGAGTGTTTGCAACGGGAGTCAGTGCGCCGGTGGGGATCAGCGTGCTGTCTACCGGAGTCATTTTATCGGCATTGATTTGCAACAGGTGATCGAGAATGGTACCGCTACCTTCACCATTCAGGTTGTAGTAAGCGTGGTTGGTAAGGTTGACGATGGTCTTTTTATCGGTAGTAGCGTTGTATTCCATTTTCAAACCATTGTCAGCAGTGGCTGTATAGGTTACTTTGATGGTCAAATTACCGGGATAGTGGCCTTCGCCGTCTTTAGACAGGTAGCTCAGCACCAAAGTAGAGTCGTTCGGTTGAGCGGCATCCCACACTACATCCTGATAACCGGCTTTACCACCATGCAAGGAGTTGGCACCGTCATTGGTATCCAGTTGATACGTTTTGCCATCGATAGCGAACTGGCCTTTGGCAATACGGTTACCCACGCGACCGATTAATGCACCGTAGTATTGCGCCAGCGGATTGGTATACTCTTTCAACGTTGCATGACCAACAACCACATCGGTCGGTTTGCCGTTTTTGTCAGGGACAACCAAGCCCACGATGCGGCCACCGTAGTTGGTGATGTAAGCTGTCAGTCCGCTTTTGTTTTTAAGCGTGTAGAGAGAAACAGCCTTACCATTGATAGTGTCGGTAAAGTTCTTCTTTTCGGGAGTTACCACTTTAACGGAATCAGATTGTTCAGCCTTTTTTGCCGAAGAATGGCAGGAAGCCAAACCCAGAGTAAGTGCCATCAGGCACAATGCAGCTTGAAATGTTTTTTTCATGTGTAAATAATTAATTTTTAAAGGTCACATGGAACTCGCACTATATTTTGTTTTCCATTGATAGATGATTGTTGTTTCATCTTCTTCGGTAAACGCAGGCATAATGCTCGCTTCATACGAAATTGATTTATACGAGTTGCGTTTTATCGCTTACTATTCAAAAAATTGCAGCGTAAAATTCGTACTTGTTCCTGACATTTGCAAATAATAAGTGTAAAAACTACAAATATTTTTTCGTTTTTCTCCAAAAGGAATGAAAGTCGTAATCCGAATAGAGATAAAAGCCCTTTTCACCACACTGATTTATACAAAAAATAACCGTACATTTGAGTTCTAAATAAAGGACAAATATCAGGGATTCACAGTCTAAAACCGCCATTCGATCAAAAAAGAATTTTGACTCTGCATAGGAATCTCTAACTTCGAATCGACTATTTTGCATACTCCAGTTCTCGCTATCGAGTTCAAGAGATAAAATTGCACCGCCTACAATACCTTTCTCTCACCTACCCCGAAATAGAGGACATTGCAAAAATCACAATTGATAACAACTTTATCCACAACAAATATGGCAAACATACCAAACGAAGAGATAGACCAACTGCTCCACGAAGTTCAAGATCCAATATTTAACCTTGCGGTACGGATGTTATCCGATATGGAACAAGCCAAAGATGCAAGTCAGGATATTTTGCTCAAAATATACAACGAAATAGCAACTCTTCACGACGCCTCCAAATTCATGTCGTGGTCTCTGAAGATCGCGAAAAATCATCTATTGAATGAAATCAAAAGAAACAACCGATTTCAGCATATCTCTTTCGATATCATGGAACAAGATTGCAATATCCGGTTACCGGAAATTGAAACGGATCAACTGCCCGACCCGGAAAAAGACATTCTGTTGGCCGAACTGAAGATCAGTTGCTCGCAAGCAATGCTGATGTGCCTCTCCCACGAAGAACGATTGATTTACATCTTCTCTTCCATGTTTGGACTGAATAGCACAGACGGGAGTTCCATCCTAGAAATCGCCCCCGAAGCCTACCGCCAGAAACTGCATCGAGCCAAGTCGAAGTTGAAAAATTTTCTCGAAAACAATTGTGGTTTAATCAATAAAGCCGCCACCTGCAAATGTCGGAAGCGATTAAATCACGCTCTTTCGAACGGACGAATTTCACGGAAAAAACAAGATTTCACATCCGAACGTTATTTGCCCAATGCTATGAATGTTTCGGCTTTTATTAAGGTGATGGAATCGTACGAAGATTATAGCGACACATTTAAGCATACACCTTATTACATAATTCCCGAAGAAGAGAAGGTCATCTTATTAGAAAAAGTCGGCAATTATTTTTGAACTGAATTGTCACACGATGACATTTTTGTTGTCTCTATTTATAAAGGTCATATAACACATCATTAAAAAATAGAGAAAATGAAAAAAAATGTATTTGCATTGGCAACCGGAGTGATTGCCGGAGGAGTTGACATTCTACCCATGGTACTAAACAAGATGGATTGGTATTCCACCTCATCGGCCTTTGTGCATTGGATTGCATTGGGATTCATCATCCCATATGTTAGTTGGAAGATAGTTCCGTGGGCAAAAGGAGTTGTAATTGCAGTAATAACATCTCTTCCAATAATGCTGATCGTAGCAAAAGAAGATGTAACAGCCATCGCGCCCATGTTGATTTTTTCCGTAGTTTTGGGGGCGTTATTGGGTTTCTGCAGCAACAAATTGCCTAAGAACCAAAAACTGCCTCACATTGCCCAGAACAAAGAAAATAGATAAATTCAATAGAACGCATACGACTTCTATTGTTCAATTAATAAAAACATTACCAATTATAATAACTGAATTATGCCGTACGTAAATGTAAAAGTTGTCAAACAACAAGTCGATCAAGAACAAAAGAACGCGTTGATATCCGGATTAATGGATATAATCGAAAACATCATGGGACGTGATCCGAATTTGACCGTAATAACCCTTGACGAAATAGATCAAACGAATTGGTTCATTGGCAGCCGCCCAATAGATTCGTCGAAACAGGAGAAAGTGTGCTCTATCAAGATTCATATTTCAAAAGGCACCAGTTCGGCCGAACAGATGGCGGAGGTAATTAAAGCCGGTAAGGAGTTGGTAAAACAGACACTCGGATCGAATGACATGACCAATTATTTTATCATCAACGAGCTCAATCCGAACAGTTGGGGATTCGACGGAATTTCGATGACCATCCGAAATAGAATGGAACAAAACAAATGATCCTGCCAGAACCGAGCAACAAAACTGAAACGGATAGTATTCCCCGATCTGAAGAAGATACAGCATACGATGAAGTAGCTTTATCATTTTCAGATATGGATATTTTGTGCTCGTTTTTGCTTGCAGATCTGCCATAATTTATTCACTACAATAGCAAATACTATTATGTAATCTTTTGAAACAGTTACAATACACAACCCATATCATTGGGCATTTTAGATGCTTAACAATAAAAAAAACATCAATAAATATGAAAAGGATCACGGTGTTTTGCGGATCAAGCTTTGGTACAGAAAATATCTATCAGTTACAGGCCATTTTACTTGGTGAGACATTGGCAAAACATAACATTGAATTAGTTTATGGTGGTGCAAATGTTGGACTAATGGGTGCTGTCGCCGATGGTGTTTTGAGTAAAGGAGGAAAAGTTATAGGTGTACTGCCCTCCTTTTTAAAATCAAAAGAAATTGCTCACGAAAAGCTGACAAAATTGATTTTGGTTGATAACATGCATGAACGCAAAGCGAAAATGAGTGAACTTTGTGATGGTGTGATTGCTTTACCCGGTGGCTTCGGAACATTAGAAGAATTTTTTGAAATGCTTACGTGGGGGCAACTGGGACTACACAAAAAGCCAATTGCAATACTAAACACTAACGGTTTTTATAACCCATTAAAGACATTACTACAAACAATGGTAGACCAGGGCTTTCTAAAAGAGGCCAACCGACAAATGCTTTTAATGAGTGACAACATTGATGAACTTCTTGACAAAATGAAGAGCTATGAAGCTCCAACAGTTGGAAAATGGATTAACAAATAAAATATTAGAAAACACCGACGATCATACAATAAGCAAGATATCCATCGTATTAAATCGTTATTCCGATGCTAAAAAGAAAGGACGTACCAAGCATGATAATCTTCGGGGCTGTATTTCCCCTATTAATAGCGCTGACGGCAGTGGTTATCTGGTACTATTTCGACCGTTCCGAAGATAGAACAGGCCCCTATTTAGATTTAGTAGGCGGTCTACTTGTGGGATTATTGATAGATCTGCGTTACCTGAAAAAATGGGTTACAAACAGATGCCGTCTTTCGATGACCTTTATCGGATTCGTATTTATCGTTTATAACGTGATGGTGTATGGATTCTTTATGGGGTTCCCTGTTTTCAATGTTTTTCTGAGTATAATAGCCGGTTGGTATATGGGCAATCGCCTCTCCGCCAATGCGACCAATTTGCAAGACCAAAAACGGATCATTAACAGAACCACCCTCTTTGTTGGCGCGACAATGATTGTGATTTGCTCGTTTTCGGCCTATCTTGCCCTGAGAGAAGAAAGTATCGGCCGACAAATAGAAGGAATGTTAGGTTTGCATTTTGAAGTAACCCTCCCGATGGTCATCGGAATCATTGTGGTGGGAGGCTTGGCATTGATAACAGCGCAGATATGCTGTATTCGAGTTACCATTCACCGGCGATTGAAAATAAATGCCTGCAAATAACCTACAAGTATCTCAATACAACATCATGCACATCGATATTTCAAAAGCGACACTTGCCGATCTGAAGCCCATCCTTCGGTTGCAAAAAGAGTGTTATCAAACAGAGGCGGAGATCTATAACGACTACGACATACCCCCTTTACTTCAGGATTTGAAAGCATTGGAGGAGGAATTTGCTCAGATAACCATTTTGAAAGCGGAGATTCGGGGTGAGCTTGTCGGTTCGGTACGCGGGTACATCGACAACGAAACAGCGCATATCGGTAAATTGATTGTAGCTCCCGATTTTCAGAACAGAGGGATTGGTCGACTGCTGATCGGAGCCATCGAATCGACCTTGGCCGGTTGCCAGCAATTTGAACTGTTTACGGGCTCGCTGAGCTCCAAAAACCTGTACTTATATTCCAAACTCGGCTACCAGGAATTCTATCGGCAAGAGGCAAGTAACCATCTGACCATGATCTTTTTGAGAAAACCAAATACAAACGAGCGAACACAAATTCTGCTATAAATTGTATCATCATACACCGGCCTGTTTCAAAAGCATCTTCTTTATGACAATTGAAAATCTACACAACGAATTGCCCGATAGATTAAAAGCAGAAACCTGCGATACGATTCAGTTTTTCTTACGTTCCAACGCCGATCAGCAAATGCGGTTCGTCATACATCTTGGAGGGTTGTTGGATTTTGAGGTATTAAAAAAAGCGGTTCGGCTCACAATCTATCAAGAACCTATTTTTTCATACACTTATCAGGAAGACAGCAATGGAGCCTATTGGCAAAAGCAACGAGAGATTGATTCGGCTCTGTTAGTCGATTGTGTAGACGTTATTGAAGACGAGCAAAGGGAGATCGATAAATTTATTACCCAGGCCAGTTCGCCTTTCGATTTCCCGCTTGTAAAAATCCGATTGATACGTTGCAAACAGAAAGATGTTCTTTGCATCAACATGAACCATACGCCAACGGACGGTGCCGGGCTAAAAGAGTTTGCGCGAATTTTATCCGAGAATTATAATGGGCTGTTAGAAAATCCGGAGTATGCCAGCAGACCAAATATCGGAGGCGATAGAGGTATAAAGCAAGTGACAGATCGTTTTACGTTCCCACAGAAAATACGATTTACGATGCAAGGGCTTAAGAAGCCCAAGAAGAATCCATCCTGGTCGTTCAACTGGAAAAAAGCCAATAGTGTAAATAGCAACCAATTTGTCACAACAAAAATATCGTCCGAAACTTTTCTCCGTATCAAAACATTCGGGAAGTGCAACGGATATACTGTTAACGACATTGTGCTTGCGGCTTTCATCCGATCGTTTGTTCGCGCCAGGCAAGGCAACGAAAATGTATCCAAACCCCTGATTATACCGGTTGATCTACGAATATATAAAGCCTAGTCACAACACCGCACTCTGCAGTTTAACTGCTTCTATGGTAATCAACGTAGGGTATGAATATGGAACTTCGTTATTTAGCATCGGATTTACAGGGAATGAGTTACAGGTACACAAAGCAAATCAGTTTCTGTCTGATTTCAAAACAGAACTGGAGAACATAAAATAGTGCAACAAGTATAAGTTTACAAATATTCATTTTCAACATATTACATTCATGGACGACATTATCGTAAAACCGATCGGTTATGTAAGGAACAATCGCGTAGACCCCATTGATGACAATTGGTCGTCGGTTGAATCGACCATCGAACTGACAGACGATTTGTCCGATGAATGCCTCGATGGAATCAAGCAATTCTCGCACGTAGAGATACTTTACTATTTCGACAAATCGACAAAGACGGTTACCGGGAGCGAACATCCACGTGAAAACAGCGCCTATCCGAAAGTTGGCATTTTTGCGCAACGAAAGAAGGATCGTCCGAACCATATTGGAGCTACGATTGTGAAGGTTGTTAGTCGACAAGGAAAGCAATTTGTGGTACAGAATCTCGATGCTATTAACGACACTCCCATTCTTGACATCAAACCGGTTTTCGTTGAGTACCTTCCTCTGGAAGATGTCCAACAACCGAAATGGAGCCACGAATTAATGACAAATTATTGGTAAACTAACGGTAGGATGACTATGAACAGATGCTTCTCTCCACTAAAATGTAAAGATATTTTGACGTTGATCGGATTGATCGTCGTTGGATTTGGCTGGCTTTTAATTGATCAGATTTTCTTCCCGGAAACATATCAGCGATTTGTGGCTTTTTTTATTCTCATCTTCACACTGTATTATTTGCAATTTGCGATTAACAAACCGCTTCGTGTGATACATTACGCAAATTCAATTGCTTTAATAACAGTATTGTTTATTGTGATTGTAAGTATTATCATGCATGTAATTATACTACATGATTTTACCTGGAAGTCTATTTGGATCTGGATAATTTCCGGACTTTTACCCTATGTAACCGGGCTTTTGTATCTGAAAATAAAAAGAAAATAGAACGACTGTTGTTATTATTTGGCAGGATCTATTCAATAGAAACAGCAAGATTGTACAAGTTTGGTAAAATGCGGAGGCGTACTTTTGTGCCCATAATCAAAAACAATAATAGTATGGACACAAATGATTTACAAAAAGGGACTCTTTACCTCAACGGAGAATGTATTGACATTGAAAAACTGGAATGGAATGCACATCCTGCATTCAAGGGTGTATATTTGAAACATGTGATAAAAGGTGAAAGTACCGGTAACCAGTTGAGTTGTCATCTCGTACGTATTGACCCCGAATGCGAAATCGGTTTGCATAATCATGCCGGAAAGTCAGAATTACATGAAGTGATGGATGGATTCGGAGAGTGTACTCTGGAAGAGACGACATTGCAATACCGGAAAGGAAACGTAGGATTTATTCCAGCCGACAAATATCATATTGTCAAGGCGGGAGATGAGGGGCTTTTTTTGCTGGCTAAATTTTTCCCGGCATTGTTATAAAAATGATTTGTATGAAAAAGGAGCAGGAAATGATTTTGAACTTTGCATCCGAATATCTGAACGGTATATCGGTTACGCACGGATATAACATCAACAATGCATTTCCTGTTCATTTTCATACTACCTACAACTTAGGCATCATTGAATCGGGCGAGCGGGAGTTCTTTTATAGGGGCATAGTTCACCGACTAAAACAAGGCGATATTTTCATTATTCAACCTTTCGAACCACATAGCTGCAAATCACCAACCCAATGCGGACATAGCTACAAGATACTCTCTTTCGGTTTAAGCGATGCTCTTTTCTTTCCGCAATTGAGGCTCGACAATCCGTCCCTACCCGCTCTTCTAAGTGCATTTCACACCCTGATTGAATATGAACGAGCTTCACCCAAATTGGCCGACTTGTTTAATGATATCATGGCTCAATTAGTTATTTCTACTTCAGCATCGGATGGTGAGGCGCACATAGATGCGAATCGAGAGAAGATTAATCTTGCAAAGCAATACATTGAAAACAACAGTCATATTGAATTATCCTTAAAAGAGATAGCCGATATAGCTTGCCTAAGCGAATCTCACTTTAGCCGATATTTCCACAAGCTTTACGGGTTATCACCGTATGCTTACTATTTGGCATGCAAACTAAAAAAGGCTCAACATGCTTTACTCCAAGAGAAATCAGTTACCGCGATTACTTACGAAGCTGGTTTTTTCGACCAGAGTCACTTTACCCGATTATTCAAAAAATATGTCGGGGTTACTCCGGGCAGGTATCTCAAAGATAATCGGGGTGATTGAAAAAGCGATTGTAGGATCGAATCCTTACCGTAATGACACTTTGACTGATTTACTTATCACGCTAACAAATCATTAAACTCAGGCTCATGACAGGAATCGTACATTTTGAAACATTCTTATTGGCGGGCATCTTATTGAATTTAACGCCCGGAAACGACACCATCTTTATCTTGATTAAAAGTATCGGACAAGGAAAAAAAGCCGGCATCGTGTCGACATTAGGCATAGCCACCGGAGGCATTGGCCACACCATGTTGGCCGCTTTCGGACTCTCGGTTATTATTGCAAAATCGATCTTGCTTTTCAATATTATCAAATACCTGGGAGCAGCCTATCTTTTGTACATGGGGTACCAGATGCTGACAAACAAAACACCCCTTGTCACCGATGGAATCATCGAATCGAAATCTGCCAACTATCGGAAGATCTACCGGGACGGCTTTCTGACGAACATTCTCAATCCCAAAGTGGCGCTTTTCTTTATCGCTTTTCTGCCTCAGTTTATCGACCCAACGTTTCGCAATACCGTTATCCCGTTTTTGCTACTGGGAGCCACCTTCATAACGACCGGAACCATCTGGTGTATCATACTGGCGCTATTTGCTTCCGGCATCTTCGGCAAGCTGAAAAGCAACCGAATGGTATCGGCTCTCATAAACAAGTTGTGCGGAATAACTCTCGTTGGACTTGGCATCAAAATAGCTTTGACAGACAGAAAATGAGACTAACCGCAAAGAACGCAGAAAATACGCAACGTGTATTATTCAACAATTAACCATCAATAAAAACATGGAACCAATGAAAGAGATGATAGAACAACTGGAGCATCGGCTGGCAGAAGCAATTCGGATAAATGATATCGACTTGCTGGACAAGCTGCTTCATGACGATTTACTTTGTGTGATTCCCGGAGGAGTAACCATTACCAAAGCGATGGATATGGCATCGCACCGGGCAGGCGACATGCAGGTAGACAAACTGGATCTGACGATAGAAGAGATTCGTATTATCGGCGACACGGCAATAGTAACCACCATGTATGACACGAAGGGCACGTTATTGGGAAATCCGATGAAAGGAAAGCTCAAATATATCAGGGTATGGAAAACGAGTGATGCCGGTCTGCAGGTCATTGCTGCAAGTTGTCTTTCGCTTTGAAATTGCCAGACGCGAATGCCCAATTTTCAATAGCAAATAAAAACCGCCTCTTTACTGGTCTGTCTGATAAACCCACTTGCGATCCTGTTTCCCGATGGGTGTTATAAAATGAGGAAATAGTTAACTATGAACCATTAACGGTTTATTGGGCAGTGTCAAATTTATTTTCTATATTTGTAATACTGGATGGGTCTGGCTACACATTCGGTAGATGAAAATTCATTTCGGATCGAATAACGAAGTAGAGTATGTCCGATTTGACGATCTGCTATGGGTGTATCGCGGGCACGAAAAAATAGACAAATCAATATATACAAACCATGCCATCTATAACCTTCGAATCCGGTAGATTATCGGAAGAAACAAAACGTGAGCTTATCCGAAAACTGACGAATATCTCGGCTGATATTACAGGAATTCCCAAAGAATCTTTCTTTGTCTCGATCAGAGAATTGCCGGATGATAGTATTACCATTGGAGGGGTAACCGTCAAAGAGATTAAAGCAAAATGGGGTAATATATAAAAGTCGAATGCGTAACAGAGAATAACGTCATCCTCCGTTACGGATCTTTAATCTGTTGTACTACATACACGGGCTGGACCAGATAAGAGATTGTATTGGCATTGAAAATTTATTCAAATAGACAGTTCGAATATTGAAATCGAACACATTTGCTGCGCATTTTCCGACAAGAAATGCAGCAAGAGTTACCAGGCGAAGAAAGCTTGATTGAAGCAAGAATTTGCTAACAGGTATGTTTTTTGCCGCATCGATGCCAGAGCCGAGGTTTTTCTGGAGTACGATCCGGCAGAGAAAGGGTGGGCGCCGATCGACGCAATAAATTATCTGCTGGTGAATTGTTGTTGGGTATCGGAACAATACTTGGCGGATTGATCGATTGGTTGAGTAGGGATAACAAAACCAAAACTCTTTTGGACGAGACGGAACGAACCGATATTGCATCCATAAGAGTGCTCGAAAAGAGTGGATTTGTGATCTGTAAACAAGTTGATAATCTCCTGTTTAGCTTGAACCTGACGCCTTGAAAAAATTCGGCCGCTGACATAAACTATCAAAATAGCAGACGATGGATATTGGAATACGAGATGTAGAAGAAAAGGATTTTACGCAGATTGTAGCGTTGTTTCATGAATTTGCAGCATTTGAGAAACTGCCGGACAAGATGACCAATTCGGTAGAAAAAATGCACAACGAAAAAGAATTTTTCCATTGTTTTGTGGCCGCAACCGCAGACAATAGAATTGTCGGATATGTCACTTTTTTTTTCGGATATTATACGTGGATAGGCAAATCGCTGTATATGGACGATTTGTATGTAAAGCCGGAATATCGGGCAGCCGGTATCGGAACCATGCTTATCAACCGGGTAATTGCATTGGCAAAGGCTTCGGAATGTCATAAATTGCGTTGGCAGGTATCGGAGTGGAATAAACCTGCAATAGCGTTTTATAAACATCTTGGGGCTGAAATAGATGGTACGGAACAAAACTGCGATTTGATTTTTGATTGATAGCGTAAAATAGTCCGGGCGGTTATTGGTCGGGTGGAAAATGTAGATTTGTCGGCTTGTATGAGGTAAACGCTCCATTTGCCGATACAACAGGCACGCCGTTTGGTGCTATAACGGTGGAATCATGACTAAAATAAATGTTTGTAGATGTATACCAAGCGACATTACTTTTTGCTGATTTTGGCTTTTTGTTCGATTATGGCGCAGGCGCAGCCGAAAAAGCCGGTTTACGATGTTTATAAGTTTGGTGCAGCAGGCGATGGCAAAGCCAACGACAGGCATGCCATTCAACGAGCGATCGACCGGTGTGCTGGCAGCGGCGGCACCGTTTTATTGCATAAAGGTACTTTTCTGACCGGACAGTTGAAGCTTGGCAGTAACATGACCCTGTGTATCGACTCCTCGGCAACCGTGCTTGGTATCATGTCCGATAGCGAAGCCGACTACCCGCACCATCTGATTGAAACCGTCTATCCTAACCGGATGCAAGAGGATTGCCAGCGACGGCTGATCTATGGAAATCATCTGCGTAACGTGACGGTGACCGGTGGCGGAACCATTGATGGTCAGGGTGGTTACACTCCCTGGATGCATGTGAAAGAGATCGGAACGGAAAAAGACCGTCCCTCCATCTTTGCTTTTGTGGGCTGCAATAATATTACTGTAAGCAATCTGTCGTTGCAAAAGCCTGCTTGCTGGACACAAGTTTATATCGAATCGGATAGTGTAACCATTCGGGGATTGAAGATAAATACCGGAAGGTTAACCCCCAACCGTGATGGAATCGATATTGTGGATTGCCACAAGGTGTTGATCGAAGATTGCGCTATTCAGTCGGAAGATGATGGCATTTGCTTCAAAAGCGGCAGTGAATACGGTTGCAAAGATGTGGTGGTGCGGCGATGCCAGATCGATAAACTGAACGTTCCGGCAGGCAATTGCTTCAAACTGGGAACCGATGGCTTGGGCTCGTTTGTGAATTTCGACGTGTCGGATCTTACCCTGAAAAATGCAGCGCAGAATACGGGTCTGTGTATCGAGTCAATGGATGGCGCATTGATCGATAACCTGAAATTCAGCGATTGTTCCATCAGCAATTGCGGACAGGCCGTCTTTGTGTTACTCGCCGACCGTAAACGCACTGTTCCCGGACGGGAGAAACGAATCGGTGCCGTTTCGAATATCAACTTCAAAAATATAACTGCCAGTAACTTTACCCATCAATATTCCTCCGTTATTACCGGTGTGAAGGGGCACAACGTGCAGAATGTCAGTTTTGAGAATTGTAACTTTGTGATGAAAGGAGGCGTTCGGGAAACCAATCAAACCGTGATGGAGTACGACGGCAAATACCCCGAAGGAAGCTATTTCGGCGATACCAATGCGTATGCTTTCTTCCTTCGTCATGTCGATAGCGTATCGTTTATCAATTGCAACATCTCGTCCGAACAACCCGATGCCCGTCCCTGGAAGGTGGAAGATGACGTGATGCGCGTGGAGGTTCGGTAGCGTTGATTGCAGGTAGTCACTCTTTTTGTGCAGGTGGTCAAAAGAATTTGAGAGCTTCGGGCGCAGAGGGTAGTTTTGCAGCAAAAAAACATGAAAAAATCTATTTTGCTCCTTGCGACTCTCCTCTGTGGTCATTCGCTTGCTTGGGGAACCGGCAACGTGAGTCAGGATAAAGATTCCATTGCCATGCATAAATCTATCTCCGAAGTGGTTGTCTATGCGCAGCGATCTACCGTTCAAATAACGCCCGAAAAGCGGGTGATTCATATCGGATCGTCGCCCATTGCCTCTTCCGGCAACGCCTATTTGGTACTGAAAAATCTTCCGGGTATCCTTATCAATAGCGACGGTTCCGTTTTTATGAACGGGAAATCGGGTGTAAAGGTGTTGATCGATGGCAAGAGTTCCTATCTGGAGGGAACCGAACTGGTTAATTACCTGATGTCTTTACCTGCATCTTCGCTCGACAAGGTGGAGCTGGTGACTCGTCCGTCGGCCAAATACGAGGCAAGCGGCAATGCCGGTATTATCGATATCTGTACCAAACGGAACAACCAGAGCGGCTTCAGTCTGAATGTGCATGGAAACTACGAACAGGGAAAGTACGGACGCACCAACGACAATCTCTCGTTTAGTTACCGCCGCAACCAGTTGAATCTTTCCGGCATGTACGGCTATTACCGGGGACACGACTTCAACGACCTGACTATTGCCCGTTATTATCCTGAAACCCCAACGGAGCAGGCGATGGTGTTCGATCAGGATTCGTACCGTCGGCGCTCCGACTACTCGCACTACGCTAATTTTAGCATGGACTATTATGTCACCCCCAAAACTACCTTCGGCATTGCGTTAAAAGGGAACATCTCCGACCGCACCGAAAACGGTTCTCTCAGCTCTCTCTTCCATGCTCCTGCTGCGCAAGCCGACTCCACCCTTCGTTCGTTGACAGACAATGGACAAAAACGCACAAATGTCACATCGAGCCTTACATTTCAACATAAAATCGATTCCCTCGGGAAAACCGTTTCCGCTTCCGTCGACGGGCTCTACTACTCGGTAAAGGAGGATCAGTGGCACAACGATAGGGTAACGATATCGTCGGTGAGAAATACGGAATCGACCTCTAAAGCATTTAAAGATGGAACCATCAAAATGATCTCGGGACGGATGGATCTGATCTGGCCGGTTTCCGACAAATTGCGTTTCGAGGGTGGTGCCAAAAGCGATTTGGTACGTATCGACAATAGGTCCGACTATGCAAACCTGGCCGGTTCGCAGTGGGTTGCCGACCAGACATTGAGCAGCACCTTCTACTATCGCGAAAATATCAATGCCCTGTATGTCACCGCCAAAGTGCAGAAGGGGGCTTTTGTAACCGAAGCGGGAGTGCGTGTCGAGAATACCAATATTAAGGTAGCCTCTTTTTCGCAATCGTACACCGACCTCTTTCCGAACCTCAGCGTAAGTTGGCAGCTGCCGCACAACAATTCGCTTAACGTTACCTACGGCAAACGAGTGGATCGACCCAATTATCGTTATCTCAATCCGTTTGTTTATATCTTCGATACCTACACCTACGAGCAGGGAAACACGAATCTCAAACCTCAGTTTACCGACCGGTTCGACCTGATCTATCTCATTCGAAAGAACTACCGCTTCGGTCTGTTTTATACCGATACCCGGCAGGCCATTATCAAATCGTACAGCGTGCAGTCCGGTTCCCGAAGGGTATATGTGATGCCAACCAATACGACTTACTACCGTTCGTACGGTGTGCAGGGCGACATCGGACAGATTCCCGTTGCCCGTTGGTTTCAGTCGGGAATGCACCTGGAACTGACACAAAACAACTACAAGTGGGAAGAGAACGACATTTCGCTTCGAAACCGCAAACTTACTTTCCAGATCGGAATCCAGAACAAGATTCGTTTGCCCTGGAGTTGTGCGGTCGAAATTAGTGGATTCTATAACAGCGAGATGGCCTACGGACAGGTAAATGTGTTACCTGTGTGGCAACTGTCGGGCGGCATACAAAAGAATCTGTGCAAGGGAAATGCTACGCTCAGTGTCTTCTCCAACGACTGGTTTCATTCCAACAAATCGCGAATAAAAGGGGATTTCAGTGGTACACAAGCCTCCGTGACTGATTTTCAGGATCGTTGTATTGTAGGCGTCTCTGTTACGTATAGGTTCAAAAAAGGGGAGGAAACAAAAGAAAGTAAAAGCGGCAAGAGCTTTTATGATTCAAAAAGAATAAATTTGTAACCGAAAGCAATGACTATGAACAAACAAAAGATCTGGTTTTGGATAGCGCCCTCTATTTTCGGCATATTGGTGCTGACGGTGATCCGCCTGGTGAGCGATGTGCCCACGGAGGCAAAATTCTGGAACCGGCCTATTGCCCTGAATTTGATTGAGGTAGTGTCGGCAATAGTGATTGCTTATCTGTTTCAGTTTGGCATGGTGCTCTACGTTCGGAAGCGTGCTCTCCGCACCGGAGAACTCACTCCCAAGAAGCTGTTGCTGGAATACCTGATGATGCTGATGATCGGTTTTGTCATTATGTATCCCTGTGTGGCGATCATCCATTTTTTTACCAAAGATCCGTTGGGTCTCGACGATATTGTAATTGCCGGCATCTCGTTTTCGTTGTTACTGGTCATTGCTTATGCCATCCTCAGGGGCAACCAGCTGTTGCAGGCCTATGTCGACCAGAAGACCAAGACGCAACAGATAACCAACATTCAGATGGAGACGGAACTGAAATTTCTGAAGGCACAGTTTCATCCTCATTTTCTATTCAATGCCCTCAATACCATCTATTTTCAGATCGATGAGGCGAATGAGGCGCCACGCAAATCTATCGAGCAACTTGCGGAGTTGCTGCGTTATCAGCTTTACGATGTCAATCAAACCGTTCGCATTGAGCAGGAACTTCATTTTATTCGTAATTATGCCGACTTTCAGCAAGTACGCATGAAGGAGTCTCTTCGGGTAGAAATCGATTTTGATTCTTTACTAAAAGAGCAGAAGATTCATCCTTTGTTGTTATTCCCATTGGTGGAAAATGCGTATAAATATGTGGGGGGTGAGTACCGGATACAAATTAAGGCCTATCGAGAGAACAATGCGTTGCGTTTCAGTGTCGAAAACTCTATTCCACCCGATATAAAACCGGTTTCGCGCTCCGGAGGAGTAGGACTTGAGAATCTTCGCCGGAGGCTCGACCTGCTTTATACCGGCAAGTATCGGTTGGAGCTGAACCGGACGGAGCAATCGTATACAGCTAATCTGACAATAGCATGGTAAAATTGCGATGTGTCATTACCGATGACGAACCGATGGCCCGTAAAGGGTTGCAGGGTTATGTGGAGAAACTCGACTTTCTGGAGTTGGTTGCCGTGTGCGAAGATGCCATTCAGTTGAGTAACGTATTGAAGCAGCAGCCGGTCGATCTGCTGTTTCTCGACATCGAGATGCCCTACATCTCGGGGGTGGAACTGCTCTCCGGATTAACCGATCCGCCGAAGGTGATTATTGTGAGTGCCTACGAACAATATGCCCTCAAAGGATACGAACTGGATGTGACGGACTATCTGCTCAAGCCGGTGTCGTTCGAACGGTTTCTGAAAGCGGTCAACAAGGTATACGATCAGGTGGTGAAGCCGACAACTGTTGGTACCGAACCGCAATTTGTCTTTGTGAAAACCACTCAAAAGATGGAGAAGGTATTCTTCCGCGATATCCTCTTTGTCGAAGGTATGGAAAACTACGTCTCCATTCAAACCTCATCGGGCAAGGTGGTTACCCATATCACCCTCAGCCTCTTTCTGCGCATGCTTCCCGCCACTCACTTCGTGCAATGCCACAAATCGTATGTGGTGAACCTCGACAAGGTTTTTGCTTTAGAGGGTAATCTGCTGCACATCGATGCCTATAAAATCCCCATCTCGCGTACCTACAAAAACGACGTATTGGCGGTGTTGCTGCCTGATAACGAGGTAAAAGGTTGATGGAACACGGTTCAGGGTGAATGGTAAAAGGAGAGTGTTTGGTAAGGTTAGCTGAGATTTTGTGGTTACAACAGCGAAAGCAAATTATCGCTCACGCAAAATGCAGATGTGTTTGGGTACGGGAATGATCATCCCGAATCAATTTCTCGAACTATAAATCGTCAGCCCGGCCTGTAACAAGGCCGGGCTTTTTGTTTTCAGTAATTACAAAAAAAATTAACCTAATTGTTTGTTTATTAAAAGGCTTTTTGTAGATTTGATGCGTAAAATGAAAATCCGTATCGGGATCAAAATAATGCTAAGCAACCGAATAAAGCTAATTTTGGTATAAACGGATTAAGAGAATGACCACTGTTGGGTGATAAAGGTGGAGTTGAAGATTAAAACCTTGACAAAAACATCAGCTTATATGGAGGAAATAATAAAAATTGAGACGCTTGAGCAATTTTCTGAGAAAATCAAAAATATTGATAATCTCAATACTAATGAAGAAAAGATTAATTACCTCGCAAATTGTGTATTAACACAGAATGGTTTAATTGTTGAAATGGCAAAGATTTTCAATAAAATATTCTATTTGTCACAACTCAACGAACGTAATATTTCTCAGATTGTGACTACACAAGAGAGTTTGATTGAAGAAAATCAAACAATGTCAAAATCGTTAGAAAATCATACAGAGGCATTGAAGCTTATGTTAGAAATGCCTGATATTTACGAGAAAAGATTGGAAATCATTCAGAAGCAAATAGATAGATTACAGTAAAATGTTTTGTCTTGTTATGATTTGATTTTAATATGAGGGAAATGATTTTTACTATCGCACTTTTGCTCAGTGTATTTTAGCTATATAGTAGAACAAAAATGAAAAATGAGAAATATTCAGCAAGCTAACGAGCCTGAAGAAATGTATCACTGGATGAGACAACGCTTAAAATAAACATTTAAAACATGATTCTCAGAACTGATTCCATATTGAATTTTCTTTCGCCTAAGATAGAAAAAAGAACCTTATTGATATTGGATGCTATACGTTTTACAATACAAATGATTGATGAAAGCTGGATCAGATTAAATGAATCCTTGTTAAAATATTCACAACAAACATCAGATAAAAATTTACCCGATATATTTCTGGATACATGGAGTATCGTAGATAGCTCACAACGTTTCTTTAATTTATATAAAATGATTCATTCAGAAAGTAATCATCAGATTTTAGATTCCATAAAACATATAAAGTCATTCAGAAATACATTTGAACATTTAGATGAAAGAATAGATGAATCACTATTAAATTCTGTTTGTCCATTTTGGGGTGCATTAAGATGGAAGTATAAAAATAAGAAGATTAAAAGAATTGAAACGTTTTTAGCTATTTCAGGAATTAATTATGGCTCAGAACATAAGATCAACGTTGTAAAGTATGAGAATACGGAAGACCTCTTAATATATAATATTCAAATTGAAACTGTTGATAAGAAAGGTAATCGTATTATTTTAAATTTGGATGAATTGGTATCTTCAATTTTAAAAATCATAGAAATATTGGAAATTACACTTGAAGCGCAGTCGGAAAAGTTTGACCTAAAAAAACATGATTGGTCGTTATTTAGAGATACTGTTGTTATATTTCACGAACCATTGGATACTGATGCAGCTCTATAAAACATGCCTCTGTCCATTTTGTCGTAAGGATATAAATAACAGATTATCGTTCAAGCCTGATGGAGTGTAGTTTGGACGTAAAATTAAATCAGTCTCGTTGATACGGGATGTGGCATTTATAACTGATTACTCTGTCGATCGTTGATTGTTATCCCTGATGGCGCAAGCATGGCAGATTTTAGTTAAAGTTTTGAGCGCAGCGTTAACTTGGACTGGAACCACTGGTCACGAAGCTAATTGGGAAGGAGGAATCCCCAGGTTGGCGCAGATCTTCTGATCTGTGCCTGAGCAGGAAACCAAATTGATAAACCGGAAAGGAAACGGCATTTGGTTTTTGTAGAGATGCGGCATGCCACGTCTCTACGGTTTGTAATGCAGCGCGTCTCCAAGGTTTGTTTGAATGGTATAACTCCAAATAGGGAGGGATCAGAGTCTGAAATGATCCATTGGACGAGAATTAGTGTAGGGTTCTTGGTTTTTTCCCTAATTTTGCGGGAGCTTCTACACAAAAGCAAGACAACTGCTAATATAAAACTGAAAAGAATATGATTTTCTATTTTTCCGGTACAGGCAATTCCCGATGGGTCGCCACACAACTATCAGCGCACTTTTCGGATACCCTTTATTCGATTGGTGAATACGAACGCAAAGAGAGTCCGCTGGCACCGACATTTGAAGTAAAACCCGACGAGAAGATCGGATTCGTTTTTCCGGTTTATTCGTGGGGTGTGCCGCCCGTAGTCACCCGATTTATTGCCGATATGCAATTGGAAGGATATAATCGTCAGCCGGTCTATTGCATTATGACTTGTGGCGATGAGTGTGGCTATACCAACCGGATGTTTACCCGGGCTATCAAAGCCAAAAGGCTTGAAACCAAACATATTTACTCGATCATTATGCCAAACTCATACATTTGCATGAAAGGTTTCGATGTGGATAGCAAAGAGGTACAGGCTCGGAAAATAGAGATGGCAAAGATTGAGCTGCCAAGAGTGATGTCGGCTATTGAGAACGATCAGTCTATTGATTTTTATACCAAAGGCAAACGGTTTTTGAGAATCAAATCGGGGCTTATTTATAAACTATTTGCCAAGCATGCACTTTCCGATAAACCGTACCGTTGCGGTGACGCATGTACTTCGTGCGGCAAATGTGTAAAAGTATGTCCGGTAAACAATATCGGGCTGGTCGCCGGAAAACCGGTATGGAAAGGTAATTGTACACAATGTTTGGCCTGCATTCATGTATGTCCGACTCGCGCTATTGAGTATGGTAAAAGCACACAGAATAAAGGGCGCTATTTTTTCAATCAACAGAAGTGACAAGAAGATCTTCAACTATCAGGTACCATAACTGCGCTTCGCGACCAAATTGATAAACCGGACAGGAAATGGTATTTGGTTGTTGTAGAGACGCGGCAATGCCACGTCTTTAGGGTCATAATTGGAGATGTCATAATTATTTATCCTATTACTCCCTTACTGAGTTGGGGCAATGATGGCAGAGAAATGGTCTGAAAAATGTTTTTTGAGGATATAATCGGTCGGTTTTGGAGCTAAATCGGGTATGGAAAGCCGTGATATGGAAGAGAATAAGAACTGTTTTGGATAAAATTTTGCCTGTTCCAACCATCAGCAGGAGGCTCCAATTTTCCTGTCCGACATTTTCATTCTGTACAATTTGACAAATGCAATAGTCATCCTCTGTTAGCGAAAGGATCCGAGTCGATGGCTCGGCGAATAATCGTGAATATTTATCGCTGTTGCCTATTAATTGACTTGTAAATAGTTGTTTATGAAGATGAACTCATTCCGGTGTCCGGTATAAATAAAGGTGGAAAAAGGGAAGGATACCAAGGATTGTTCCCGGCCTGAACTGTGTGGCTATTTTACAATAAACTACTACGCATATTGCTGTTAATCATGTATTTTACTGTTATAGTATTTGCTAATTGTGTTGCATAAAGCGATAATTTTTTTGTAGTTTTGCAACGTAAGTATACTTGCTTTTTCAAGAGCAAAAATTATAAACCCAGTAAAGATCTACTATGAACATGAAACACAAAACATTGTTGCTAGCGGTGAATTTTGTAATTTTGGGAGGACTCGGATTACAAGGATATTCCGCTACGCCGAAGGGCAAAATGAGTAGTACAGCCAAAAGCGATACTACGCGAAGCATCTCACCCTACTTTACGCCGGCCACGGCATTGAAAAAAACGCCCGATTCTAAAGGGTTCATCCGACGTTGGTCACTGTTGGAACCCATTAGCAAACCCAATCGAGGCAATACTGTTTTTGTAGACAGCTACATAAGAACAGCATTTGCAACCGAGTATTTTCCAAATCAGTTTACTATTGTTCCCAAAGATGGTGAAAAAGTAAAAGTGGGCGAACAGGAACTCACCTGGCATGCTTTGGAAAGCACAAACTACAATGTCAAACTATTTCGTTTCGCATACGGATTGAGAAAACAGTATTACGGCGTTATCTTTTGGGCTGTAACTGTAGTCAACAGTCCGCAGGAGATGAAAAATGTAAGGATGGCCGTAGGATCCAATTCGGCATCGATGTGGTGGCTCAATGGCAAGGAGGCTGTGATCCTTTCGGGAGACCGGCGCATGGTAGTGGACGATTGTGTCTCGCCCCGTCTGACACTTAACAAAGGAAAGAATGTCATTCGCGGAGCCGTCATCAATGGACCCGGCATGAGTGATTTCTGTGTTCGCTTCCTGAATGAAAAAGGCGAGCCGATAAAAAATCTTACTATTAGTTATGAATAAAATGAGTCAGTCATTCTATTCCGATATTTCAATTAGATAGGAATAGGAATTATGAAACGGGCACGATAAGCAAATCCTGACATACGGAGGAATGATTATGTGCAAGTTTCGTCCGACTTAAATAAATTTAAACAGATGAAATCAAGAATCAAAATAATGGGCGCAACAGCCCTGTTATCGGTTGTATTAACCGGAACAGTGATAGCACAAGTGGGGAAACCATTTATACATGATCCGTCAACCATCATGGAATGCAACGGAAAGTATTATACGTTTGGTACGGGTGGTGGCGGATTAATATCCGAAGACGGTTGGACATGGAACAGTGGTGCCGTACGACCCGGCGGCGGAGCAGCTCCCGACGCAATAAAAATAGGCGATCGTTACCTTGTTGTTTATGGCTCTACCGGCGGTGGTCTGGGTGGCGGACACGATGGCCGAATAAATACCATGTGGAATAAAACACTTGATCCGAAATCTCCCGATTTTAAGTTTTCAGAACCTATCGTAGTTGCTTCATCCGAAAACATGGAAGATTGTGATGCTATTGATCCCGGACTTCTTCTCGATCCGACCGACGGACGTTTATGGTTATCATACGGCACCTATTTCGGGTTTATTCGTCTGGTAGAACTCGATCCGAAAACAGGAAAACGGGTGGAAGGGAACAAAGCAATCAATATTGCGATCGATTGTGAGGCCACCGATTTGATGTATCGAGACGGTTGGTATTATCTGTTGGGCACCCACGGAACCTGCTGCGACGGAGCCAACTCGACCTATAATATTGTTGTTGGCCGTTCCAGAAAAGTAACAGGTCCGTACCTCGATAATATGGGAAGAGATATGCTGGAAGGCGGCGGTAAAATGGTTGTGGCAGCCGGAGGAAGAGTGACCGGCCCGGGACACTTCGGTCGTTTAATAATTGGTGACGGAGTTGAAAAAATGTCATGTCATTACGAAGCCGATTTGGATCAAAGCGGACGTAGCGTATTAGCCATTCGTCCGTTGTTGTGGAAAAACGGGTGGCCTGTTGCCGGCGATAATTTCAAAGAAGGAACCTATGAAATCGAATCCGAGAGAAGAGGATATGCCTTGGAGTTGGTGGTCGATTTTACGAGAATGGCCGGCGGAATGCGCGGGTTCGGACGAAATACGGACGAACCTGTAAAACCCGTTCCTTCGCAGGAGTTAGCCGATGTAATTAAAACCTGGCCAACAGGCAATATCGGCATAAGAATCGGCGATTATATGTTCCGCCCGCATCAAAAATGGACCATTACAGCAGTTCCCGATGCGGGAGGATATCCCGGAGGACCCTATTATAAAATAGTAATTGCAGGAACAGACCGGGCATTGGCAGCAACAGCCGAAGCCGAAGTTATATCGGTACCGTCATTTACCGGTGCTCCGGAACAGTTGTGGCGCATCGATCAACTGACCGATGGAACATATAGAATAATGCCGAAGATAGTTCCAAACTCAAAGGAGAAATTGGCGCTGGTGTCTTCAGGAGACAGCACTCCGACACTTGCAAAGTTTGATATGAATAGTGATAATTCCAAATGGAATTTTAAGGCTCACTAAAGATTCTATACGAAAGACGCAGGTTTAATTTCCTGCGTCTTTTTCTCTCCTTCCTTTTTCTCTTTCCGCATCAAATTCACATCGACTTATCGTAAGTAAATATGCTGAACAAGCAGTAAAGTAGATGCCTGTTACACTTTAGATTAAGAAATTATTGTCGCGTGAAAACCAGAATTGACCGGAATGCACCTTGTTTGTGATTGTCTATGTAATACAGCTTTTGAAGAAAACATCGGATGGTTCCCATGGCATACAAATGTCCGAACGCAATGATACTCCTGTCTGAACTGTCTGATATTGAAAAATAAAATTATTTACCGATGAAAAACATTTTTCTTTTTACGCTTATGTTGGTGGGTGCCGTGTCGATAAATGCACGTAATCAGCAGATCTCCGGTAAGCAATATCCTCCGTTGATTACTTTCACCGCCGAGCAGGATCATCAGACCATGATGAAGCAACTGGGGATAAAGAGTCTCCGGCCCGGTCCGAGTGGCGACGAGAAGGCTCCCAATCATGCCAACTACGACGAATCGAAGGCCAACCCCTGTCCGCAACTTCCCGATGTACTTACCCTGAAAAACGGCAAGAAGGTAACTTCGCCCGACATGTGGTGGAAACTGCGTCGTCCCGAGATTGTGGAGGATTTTGAGCGCGAAGTGTACGGCCGTCTGCCCAAGAATATTCCAGCCGTAAAGTGGGAGCTAAAGATCACCGACCGTGAGTTTGTGGGTCGTACTCCCGTCATTGCAAAACAGTTGATAGGACATGTGGACAATAGTCAATGTCCGTCGATCAATGTTGATATCAATATGATGCTGGTGGTGCCTACTAATGTAAAAGGTCCGGTACCGGTATTGATGATGTTCGGTCGTCCCTCTTTCCCTTCGCCCGCGCAGCCGTCGAACGAAGATCTGGAGAGCATCAATGTGGCTTTCAAAGAGATGATGATTAAAAACAATCCCGGAATGAAGGCTATATTCGATAAGTATCCGGCTTATCAACCCATCACCAAACTGGCCGGTTCCGGTTTCTTTGCTCCGGCTGTCGATGGCAATTCGGTGCCAACCGAACAGCTGTTGGCCGCAGGGTGGGGATATGTTACCATTGATCCCTCTTCCATTCAGGCTGATAACGGAGCCGGATTGACACGCGGAATCATCGGATTGGTAAACAAAGGCCAGCCCCGCACTCCTGAAGAGTGGGGGGCCTTGCGTGCCTGGTCTTGGGGCGCCGCCCGTGGACTCGATTATCTGGAAACCGATCCGTTGGTAGATGCAAAAAAAGTGGGCATCGAAGGTGTTTCGCGTTACGGTAAAGCGGCTTTGGTTACCCTCGCATTTGAACCTCGTTTTGCAGTGGGATTGATCGGTTCGTCGGGTAAAGGTGGTGCCGTCTTGCATCGTCGTATTTTCGGTGAGGCAGTCGAAAGCCTTGGCAATAGCGGTGAGTATCACTGGATGGCGGGCAATTACATTAAATATTCGGCTTCCGAAGCACGCTTTGGCAGTAAAACCGGTTGCGATTTGCCGGTCGACTCTCATGAGTTGATTGCACTGTGTGCTCCACGCCTTACCTTTATCAGTTACGGCATTCCCGAAAAGGGAGATGCCCGTTGGCTCGATCAGCAGGGAAGTTATATGGCAACGATTGCCGCCGGTACTGTTTTCAAACTGTTGGGTGCGCGTGATCTGGGTGTCTCCAACGATTACATGAAAGAACAGATGCCTCCGGTATTGCATGGGTTGCTCGATGGTGAACTAGCATGGCGGCAACACGACGGTGGTCATACCGATGCTCCCAATTTTCAGGCATTTATTCCCTGGGCAAGTAAAATGTTGAAATATACCAAAAGTTCCGGTAGATAAACAGAGAAAATGGTCAGGGGTCAATGGTTAATGGGAATCTGCTGCTTCGAAGATACTAAGATGTTCCGGGTATGGCAGGTTTATAGAGGATAGTCAAGTTGGAAAGTCAAAAATAAAGTTGTTGCAACAGTCAAGATAACTTCCATATAAAAATTACTACTTTTGTCTGAAATTTTTACATGATGAACAAATTTATCTCTTATCCTTTCTCTTTAGTAGCTTACGGTCTTTTCTTTTTAGTCCTTTGTTTGTTTCATCCGGTGCAGTATTTGTGTTATAATTTACTTGGATATAAGGCACATAAGCGAAGCGTTGATCTGCTCAATTTTTGTTTGTTGCGTATTTTGTGGATTACTTTTTCGACGGCAAAAGTTGAAATGCAAACCGATTTGCCAACGGATAAACCCATCATTTTTGTAGCCAACCATCAGGGTTTGTACGATATTATCGGCATCGGTTGGTTTTTGCGTAAATTCCATCCGAAGTATGTGAGTAAAGTGGAGCTGGGAAAGAGAATCCCCAGTGTTTCCTATAATCTGAATTATGGCGGTTCTGTTTTGATCGACCGCAAAGATCCGAAACAGGCTTTACCGGCATTGAAAAAGATGGCCGAATATATCGAAGCCAATCACCGTTCGACGGTTATCTTTCCCGAAGGTACCCGGTCGAAGAATGGCAAGCCGCGTGCTTTTGCTTCGAATGGGGTGAAAATACTGTGCAAATATGCTCCCAATGCGCTGGTGGTGCCTGTCTCGATTAATGATTCGTGGAAAGTGTTCCGGTATGGAAATTTTCCGTTGGGAATCGGCAATCACCTCACATTCACCGTTCATCCTCCTATTGAAGTGAAAGGGTGTGACTTTACTTTCCTTTTTGAACAGACTGAAAAGGCAGTGGTGGAGGGTATTAGGGTCGGGTAGTGTGTCGCCGTGTTTGTCCTGCGTCGGATTGATAGATTAAGAAATAAATGATATACAAATGAGAAGATACATTTTCGTTGGGTGTTTCTTGCTCGTGGCAGTTCTGTTGCCCGCTCAGTTAGTCAATCGATTTACAATTGATTTGACCAAAAGCAAAAAGAATAAACTTTCGGTACGGTGTGACGTGCCGGCGTATCAAAAAGAGGTGCTGGTGTATCAGATTCCGAGAGCCGTTCCGGGATCATATTCGATCAAAAATTTCGGCGATTACATTGAAAATTTCCGAGCGTATGACCGGAAAGGAAAAAAACTGAAGGTAAGCTACAACCGGCAGGATAACAATTTTACGATAAACAATGCCGTTTCGTTGGCACGCATTAGTTACGATGTGCGCGATACGTGGACTGATACTAAAAATCAGAACTATGTTTTTCAGCCCGGAGGTACTTACTTCGAACCGGGAACGCTTTTTTGCCTCAACACGTTTGCTTTATTCGGCTATTTCGAAGATTTTGAACATAGTCCGAGTGAGGTTCATATCAAAAAAGAGAGGGGCTTGTATTGTTCCACTTCGGCCGATCTTACCGCATTAAACCCTACGGAAGATGTCGTTAAAGCATCGGATTATAACGTATTGCAGGATAACCCGATGGTTTATATGCATCCCGATACGGTTTCGTTACTCGTCAACAACTGCCGCTTTCATATAGCTGTCTTTTCGCGCAACCATAAGGCTACGTCGCATCAAATTCTTTCATCTATCCGTCCGATATTGACAAAAGTATTTCCTGCTTTCTTTCCTGTTTTTCCAACGAATGGCTATACTTTTACATTTATTTTTCCGGGATGGCAGGATGAAAACCTGATGAAGAGCGGTAGCATGGGCGCCATGGAGCATAGCGCCAGTTCGGTCTATTTTTATCCCGAAACGGGCAACAGGGATATCCTGAATTCGTTTTTGACTCATGTGGTGACGCATGAGTTTTTGCATGTGCTTACACCTCTTTCGCTCAAATCGGAACAGATTTTCAATTTCAATTACCGAAATCCGGAAGCTTCTCAACATTTATGGTTGTACGAGGGGGGAATAGAATATCTCTCTAATTTGATCCTTTTGCGGGATTCCGTTATGTCCGAAAATGATTATCTGGAATCGCTTCGCCAGAAACTCCTTTATAGCGATCGGTATCAGCATGTTTCCATGACCGAATTCGGGCGTAGAATCTTTTCAAACAGTGATGTGAGTTACTATGCAAATGTATACAACCGAGGCGCATTGGTTGCTTTCTTGCTCGATATTCGTATCAATGAACTGACTGAAGGACGTATGAATCTTCGAAAATTACTGCTTCAACTCGATGACAAATACAAGGGACGTTTCTTTCGGGATGACCGATTGTTCGATGAGATAGTCGATCTGACTCACTCGGATATTCGCTCTTTGATAGACGATTACATTGTGGGAACGAAAGAGTTGCCCGTGGAATCATACCTGCATAAAATCGGGTACCGACTAACCACAGCAAAGCCCGACAGTATTTATACGTTCGGGCGGGTTAGTATGGAATACGACAGTCGCGAAAACCGGTGCATCGTGCGTGATGCAGCTCCCAGTTACAATGCTTTTAATCTGGATAAGGGAGATGTGATGCTAGCCGTGAACGATACAATACTCAATGAGGTAAATTATTATCAGTATATGAGGTTGATCGGAAATCCAGATTCGGAAAAGGAGGTGAAGGTTCGTTTTGCCCGAAAAGACCGGATAACGGAAATACAAAATTCTCCGATCAAAGTGAAAGTTAAACAACTGGATTTTATTGAGCCCGAGCGTGATCTTACGGCAGACCAGCGTCGTTTGCGTAAACTTGTTTTGAATCGATAGAAATAAGGGCAATCAACGATTGAAAAACTGTTGTAACCCGGCCTGGGCATCCTCTAGTTTATCTTCCCAGTGTTTAACTGAATTTTCGCCGATTCTATCGGTGATGTATTTTACCGAAACAAAAGGAATACGGCGGCGCTTACACAGAGCTGCTACCGCAAAATTCTCCATATCAAAGGCATCGGCTTCGTCGATAATGCGGGTGACGAACGAATCTCCGGTATTGCAGATGTTGTTTGTATCCCAATCTTCGATAATGGAAATCGACTTAAGTTCCTCTTTGAAGTCGAGATGGTAGGCAACTCCGAAATCTTTACACTTTTTCATATCCCGGTCAACAAAGGTATCGCAGATAATGATCGAATCGACATCCCGGTCGGCCGAACCAGCAGTGCCGATATTGAGAATCAGATCGGGTTTGTTGTCGGCCATGGCATCGATAACCGCTAGTACCGCATTGACTTTTCCGATACCTGTTTCGCAATAGGTGATGGTGCATCCAGAGAAATCAACCTCCACGCGCTCTTGAGGGATGGCATAAGTTACCAGAATATTCATTGTCTATGGTTGGAAGTGAAACTTTTTGAGTTTTTCTTTTACTGCAAGTTGTGTCGCGTTGCACGATATTGACACGGTCGGTGGTCGTCCTGCGTAGTCGTTTTATTTAAGAAGCGCCTGTCGGATAGCTTTTTCAACGAGAGGCTCCATTACAAGATAACCGGTCTGATTGGGATGGACTCCATCATAGGTAAGCTCGGCTTTCAGCCCGTGGCGTTCATCAACCATTGCTGAAAAATAGTCGACGAAAACTATTTTCTTCTTCGTGGAATAGTTTTTGATCCATGCATTTAATGTTACAATCTTTTGGGCAGGTTCCAGCCCTTTTTTCCAGGGATAGTCGTATACCGGTAATACGGAACATAGAATAACCTTAATGCCATTGGCCATGGCAATTTCGGTCATAGACGCAAGATTGTCTTCAATCATTTCAAGTGTAGATGAACCTGTATTTCCGGCAATGTCGTTAGTTCCAGCCAGAATTACCACCACTTTGGGGTGCAGATTGATGACATCGGAACGGAAACGAACTAACATTTGGGGCGAGGTTTGTCCGCTTATGCCTCGGTTGATGTAGGCCTTTCCTTCGAAGAAGGAGGGATGTTTTTTTATCCAACCTTCGGTGATGGAGTTGCCCATAAATATTACTCGGTTTTCTTTTGCCGGTGTAGCGGGTAAAACGGCATTCTCTTTGGCATATCGCGACAGACCGGCCCAGTCTTGAGCATCGATTAGAAAAACCGGCAACGCGATCAGACAAACGGTTATGAGTAGAATTTTTTTCATGGATAAATGTGTTATTTATCGGCCTGTTTTAGCCAACAATGAATAGTCCAGTAGGGTCATTGCCGTCATTGCTTCTACAATGGGTACAGCGCGGGGCAATACGCAGGCATCGTGGCGTCCGCGGGCTGTCAGTATGGTTTCGTTGCCATGAGCATCGACAGTGTTTTGTTCCATCAGAATAGTGGCAACAGGCTTGAAAACAACCCGGAAATAGATGTCCTGACCGTTGGAGATGCCTCCCTGAATGCCTCCGGAACGATTGGTCGTAGTCGTAATTTTATCCTTCTGGTTGACAAAAATATCGTTCGATTCGGATCCCCGGAAAGGAATGCCTTCGAATCCACTACCATAATCAAACCCTTTTACGGCATTAATGGAGAGCATGGCACTACCTAACGCGGCATGTAGTTTACCGAAAACAGGTTCGCCCCAGCCGACAGGAACATTTTTGGCGACACAGGTGATGATGCCACCGATGGTATCGCCGTTTTTACGTACTTCGCGGATTAGGGTTTCCATTTTGTCCGATGTTTCGGGATCAGGACAACGCACAATGCTCTCTTCCGTACGGCTTAAATCGTAATCGGTATAGTAGCCGGGTAAGGAAATCGTGCCAACTTGCGATGTAAAAGCGTTGATCTGAACTCCAGTGGAGCGAAGAGCCAGTTTGGCAACAGCCCCGGCAACCACGCGGGCAATGGTTTCACGTGCAGAACTGCGTCCACCTCCACGATAATCGCGTATGCCGTATTTGGTCTGGTAGGTAAAATCGGCATGCGATGGACGGAACGTCTCGCGCATGTTGTCATAATCCGACGAATGTTGATTGGTATTGCGGATCATGAAGCCGATAGGTACTCCAGTCGTTTTACCTTCAAAAATACCGGACAGAAACTCAACCTCATCGGGTTCTTTTCGTGGCGTAACGATATTCGACTGACCCGGACGCCGGCGATTCAGTTCGTTTTGTATAAACTCCATATCGATTTCGACTCCGGCGGGGCATCCGTCAATCACTCCACCTACGGCGGCTCCATGCGATTCTCCAAAAGAAGTCAGTCTGTATATATTTCCGAAAGTATTGGACATAGTGCTAGTTAATCAGAAGATTAGTAATCAGAGAATGCTAAATGTGTTGTGTGACAATAAAAATAAGGTGAAAAGTGAAACGGTTCCCTTTATCAGGGTTGTTCACCTCTCACCTTAAAATAAGATTTTTTGTCCGTGTGGGGTTATTTGCAGCCGCAATCGCCTCCGCAGCCACAGCTGGACGTTTCCTCCTGTCCGTCGCCGCAATCGCCTCCACAACCGGAGCAGCCTCCGCTACATCCTCCACCACCGGCAAAGGAGGCCAGTTCTTGTTCTGTAGCGTCGCGTACTTCAAGCACGGTACCTTTGAAATGCAATGTTTCGCCGGCAAGGGGATGGTTGAAGTCAACAGTAACCGTTTGGTCACCAACCTCAACAACTTGCGCATTGATGCGTGTGCCGTCGGTATCCATCAGAGGAACCACATTGCCCACAAAAACCATTTTTTCGTCTAGTTTGCCGTCTACTTCGAAAATATGACGGGGCAGATCTACCACGTTTTCGTCTTCGTATTCGCCGTAAGCGTCTTTGCTGTCAATTTTGAAATCGAATGTATCTGAAACTTTAAGTCCGTGTAAATTCTTTTCAAATTCAGCAAGCATCATACCGATACCGAAACAAAATGTCAGTGGGTTTTGTGTTGTTGCTTGCTCCATTAATTCAGGTTCCTCATTTTCACCTCCGACATACAAATCGTAGGTAACGGAAACCATTTTGTTGTTTTGAATACTCATATCAATCAATAATTTGGTTGTTTTGCTAACTCTAAATAAAAACGATGCAAAGATAGCGTATAAAAGGCGAAATTCCATGTGTGACAGTAATTTTTAGAAAGTGATAATAACGTTGTTAATACACATAGAATCGGATGGATGCCTATGCTGCTTTACCACAATGTTGTTGTTTGTTATTAAAGTGAAATCGCATGATGCGTCGTGAGTATTTAAAATAAGAAGGTTTTAAGATAATTTTGTTGATGATTGTAACTTTTAATGGCTATATAGTTGAAATTTTCAAAATATTTTATCTATCTTGTGCATCTTATTTTTTAATAGTAAAATCTAATACATTTTTAATCCAATGGACTTATTATCAGAGAAATCAAGAGCAGTAAAATTCTATAACGGGGAAAGTATTCCTCTCGAACTGCATAAAGTGCGTATCGTTCAGAAACTTCATTTAGTACCAATTGAAAGACGTTTGGAAGCCTTATACGAAGGAGGATTCAATACATTCCAGCTGAATACGACGGATGTATTTCTCGATATGTTGACTGATAGCGGTACCAATGCTATGAGCGACAATCAGTTGTCGGCTATGATGATTGCAGATGATGCTTATGCGGGTTCTCAGAGTTTTATTCGTCTGCAAAAAGCAGTTGAGGATGTTCTCGGCAAAAAATATCTGCTTCCGGTTCACCAGGGACGTGCTGCCGAACATATTCTGGGTGTGGCTTATGTCAAGAAGGGGAGTATGGTTCCGATGAATTACCACTTTACCACAGCATTGGCTCATATTACCGAATGTGGCGGGCAAATTGCCGAATTGCTTTATCCGGAGGCTTACAAAATCGATTCGGATCACCCTTTCAAGGGTAATATGAATATTGAAGCACTTGAAGAGTGCATTCAAAAACATGGAAAAGAGAATATACCGTACATCCGAATGGAGGCTTCGACCAATCTGATCGGTGGACAACCCTTTTCGGTACAAAATATGCGCGATGTACGTGCAATAGCTGATAAATATGGCATTCGACTGGTGCTGGATGCTAGTTTGCTCGGCGAAAATGCCTATCTTGTAAAACAACGCGAAGTGGAATTTAAGGAAAAGTCGATGGCTGAAATTTTGTTGACCTTTACCGGTATGGCAGATATTATCTATTTCTCGGCTCGTAAGTTAAGCTCTTCCCGGGGTGGTGGTATCTGTACCAATGACATTGCGATATACAAAGAAATGGAGGCTTTGGTTCCTTTGTTCGAAGGATTCCTGACTTACGGTGGTATCTCTATTCGTGAAGTGGAGGCGATGGCCGTCGGTCTTTATGAAACGTTGGACGAAACGATGATTTCGCAGAGTCCGTCGTTTATTAAATATCTGGTAGAAGAGGCTAAAGAGTTGGGTATTCCGATGATTACCCCCCCCGGTGTATTGGGTGCTCATGTGGATGCCATGTCGTTTTGTAGCCATATTCCACAAACGCAATACCCTGCAGGTGCACTGGCAGCGGCATTCTTTCTGGTATCTGGCGTTCGGGGTATGGAGCGTGGTTCTGTATCGAATCAGCGCGATGAAAACGGAAATGAAACCTATGCCGATATGGAGTTGCTTCGTTTGGCTGTTCCACGGCGCGTATTTACGCTATCCCAGATTAAGTATGTGATTGATCGGCTGAAATGGCTATACGATAATCGAACACTGATTGGCGGCTTGAAATTTTATTACGAACCTCCAGTGTTGCGTTTCTTTATGGGTAAACTGGAACCGACATCTGATTGGCCTCAGAAACTGGTGGCTAAGTTCCGTGCCGACTTTGGTGATAGTCTTTGATATAATTGATAATTAACTATTTATGACTAATTGTTATCTAATATCTTGAAATTTTCTCCTTCCCGCAGAGTCATGGCTCTGCGGGATTTTTTTTGTTGTTGTCGGTGAAAATGACTACTATTGCAGTTCTAATGTGTATTCCTATGCGTTTTTTTAGTCTTTTGATTGTTATTATGTTATGGTCGGTTTCCGCGCCTGTTTCGGCTCAACATTACCGGATGCATCCCGATATTCCGACCGATAGTTCATATAATGCCCAAAACGAACTGATTAAAAACCGGAAAAAATATCCATCTATTTCGTTGGTTGGTGTTGGCGATTTAAACAAGTTGATTATTCGTAATGATGTAGTGTATGTTCGGTATGGAAACCGAGCAATGCATCTCGATCTGGTTCGTCCGGAAGGAACGAAAAAGGTGCCGGTTGTGGTCATTATTCATGCCGGAGGTTGGCGTTCGGGAGAGAAAAACATGGATCGTCATATTGCCTATGAGCTTTCCAGAAACGGATTTGCAACAGTTTGTGTGGAATACCGCCTTTCGATGGAGGCCAGATATCCGGCGGGTGTGCAGGATATAAAAACAGCTATCCGGTGGATACGAGCCAATGCTGCTAAATATAATCTGCAAAGTAATCGGTTGGCAATCTTCGGTACTTCGGCTGGCGGTCAGTTAGCTGCGTTGATCGGTAGCGAAAATGGCACAGTTCTGTCATACAAAACAATTGATTATAAGCAATTTTCCGATAAAGTGGAGGCTGTGGTGGATATGGATGGTGTGCTGGCGTTTTTACATCCTGAATCGGCCGAAGGGCAGGATCAACCAGGTAAATTGTCGGCAGCTACACTTTGGTTCGGAGCCTCGTCCAAAGAGAAACCTGAATTGTTTAATGAAGCATCGGCCTATTGTCATGTCGGCAAGCAGACGGCTCCGTTTTTGTTTGTAAACAGTGCACAACCCCGCTTTCATGCAGGTCGTGATGATATGATGAAAAAACTGAATGCTTTCGGTATTTACTACGAAGTGCATACCATTGATAATACGCCGCACACGTTTTGGCTGTTTCATCCATGGTTTGACGAGGCAATGCCTTACGTGGTTCGCTTTTTGAATAAAACGCTAAATAACAAGTAATTTTATATGAATCCTTTTTTGATAGCAGGCTCTACTATTGTGGTGATAGCCCTGATCTTTTACTCTATTGGAGTAATTGCCGAACAGCGAAAACGATTGGTGACAAACTTCGTGTTGACGTTTGTCTCTCTTGGGTTGCTTTGTGATGTGACTGGAACTGTTTGTATGATTATCGGAGCACATAAAATCATCACCTTGCATGGGTTTATTGGTTATTCGGCATTGATAGGCATGCTGGTGGATATTATATTACTTTACAGGTTCAAACGAAGCAGGATACAAACTCCGTCTCACTCGCTCCATCTTTACACCAGAATTGCTTATCTGTGGTGGGTGGTTGCATTCGTTTCGGGTTGTGCTCTGGCAATGGTACGATAAATCTATGTTTCGATTTGTAATTGCTATCTTGTTTTTATCGAGCATTTTAGGCGAAAAATGCTTTGCTCGGCAATCGAGTTTTTCTGCTTTGGTGCAAGAGGGTGATATCGTTTTTCAGCATATCGATGGAGGTGAATTGGGTCGAGCCATCGATAAAGTGACAGCGGGATTCAGCGGGCGCGATTATAACCATTGTGGTATGGTAGTACGGGTAGGGGATTCGTTGCAAGTGATTGAAGCTATTGGTAGTAAGGTGCATCTTTCAACTATTGCGGAATTTGAAAAACGTTGTTCTCCTCTCGACTTGTTGATCGGACGATTGCACCCGGCTTATCGCCATTTGGTGACTAAAGCTGAAAAAGCGGCTCTTTCTTTTCAGGGAGTTCCGTATGATGATTATTTCGAGATGGATAACGGAAAATTATACTGTAGTGAATTGATTTATGAAGCTTTCAGGCAAGCCAATCACGGAAAGCCGTTCTTCAACCTCAAGCCTATGACCTTCAAAGATCCAGAAACAAAGGCGTTGTTTCCATCTTGGGTAGAATATTTTGCAAAACTCAAGCATCAGATTCCACAGAATAAACCCGGTATCAATCCCGGTTTATTGTCCCGTTCTTTAAAACTTACTATTATTCCAGTAACGCGTCTTTCTACGCGATAATATTTTGGAAAGACAGAAATTGTTGCTCGCGGCGATTGTGGTGTTTTCAAAATTGAAGTTCGGTGCACAGGTTTTGGCCTAATTTCGACAGAAAGATTCAGAATTGTGCGATAAAAACACTCTCTTATTGAATCCTTTTTCTGTAAAAACATTCGTTTTTGCAATCTCCGGTTTGCAATTTGGAGCAGGCTAACTTTGGAATATATATTGATTACCTTATAGTTATAATTTTGGCTGGAATTGTCGGAAAAAAAGTGCGCCAGCTATTTTGAAATTAACAAAATTGTTGTACTTTTGCACTGCGAAACGGCGATTTAGCTCAGCCGGTTAGAGCGCATGATTCATAATCATGAGGTCCGGGGTTCAAGTCCCCGAGTCGCTACTAAAGGCACTTGTTGAATCCCTCTCAACAAGTGCCTTTTGCTCTTTTGTTAACCCTCCTTATTTGTCTCTCTTACTAGTTAATCACCTGCTATTTAGTGTATTATTTTGTGTGTAAGTTTTAACCATTTAATTATTTCCCTTATTATGACTACCATTTGTAACATTCCTCCAGCCAAAGACAAAAAACGCGTTGTTATTATCGGTGGTGGCTTTGGAGGTCTTAAAGTAGCCACATCACTGGATTCTCGTTATTTCCAGATTGTCTTGCTCGACAAACGTAATTATCATCAATTCCAGCCATTGTTTTATCAGGTAGCAACTTCAGGATTGGAACCGAGTACGATCTCATTTCCCTTTCGAAAAATTTTGCAGAAAAAGAAAGATTTGCATTTTCGCTTGTGTACGGCATTGTCTGTCGATACGGAGCTGAACTGCGTGGAGACCACAATCGGGCGTGTACGTTACGATTATCTGGTGGTGGCTACCGGATGTGATACCAATTTCTTTGGAAATCAGAAGTTGAAAGATTCGAGCCTTGTGTTGAAATCGACTACCGAGGCGATTAATATGCGTAATGAGATTATTTATTCGTTGGAGTGTGCAGCTAGTACTGCTGATACGGAAGAGCGTGAAAAGCTTCTTAATTTTGTCATTGTGGGTGGTGGTGCAACCGGTGTGGAGTTGGCCGGAGCCCTTGCTGAGATGCGTAAATTTGTTTTACCGAAAGACTATCCTGATTTTAAGGTGCAGCGGATGCGGATATTTCTGATAGACGGACTGAACCGCTTGTTGAGTGCCTTTTCCGAAAAAGCATCGAAAGAGGCATTGGAACATCTTACCAAACTTCATGTTGATGTCATTTTGGGAGCAACGGTCGATTCGTATGAAAACGATGAGGTGAAGCTGAGTAATGGAGAAATTATCAAATCAAAAAACATGATATGGGTAGCAGGTGTAAAGGCCAACAGCATTGAAGGATTTGACAAAGAGTTATATGGGAGAGGGAACCGTATCGTAGTAAACGAATATAATCAGGTGAACGGTTTTGACAATGTGTTTGCTATTGGCGATACAGCCTGTGTATCAACCTCTAATACTCCTAACGGACATCCGCAGGTTGCGCAACCGGCAATTCAACAGGGTATGAATGTCTCTAATAACCTGAACAAGTTTGAAGCTGACGGTTCTGTGTTCAAACCTTTTAAATATGTCGATAAAGGTTCGTTGGCGACTATCGGGCGTAATTCAGCGGTGGCAGAACTTCCTTATGCCCAGTTTAGAGGTTTTCTGGCTTGGGTGTTGTGGTTGTTCGTTCATATCATGACGATCGTTGGAGTCAAAAATCGATTGATGGTGTTTATCAACTGGATGTGGAGCTATATTACGTATGACCAGTCACTCCGTTTGTTGCTGAAAGACGAAGTGCCTGAGAGTGAAGGAAAAGAATGTCGACAAAACAAAGCTTAAAACCGAATTTGCTGGCTTCTTTTCTGCTGGCAGACCGTAACGAAGCAGGATGTGATGAGGCCGGGCGTGGATGCCTGGCCGGTCCTGTCTTTGCGGCGGCTGTTATTTTGCCTCCAAATTATGAAAATGCAATTTTGAATGACTCCAAGCAGTTGTCTGAAAAAATACGATACCAATTACGCCCGGAGATAGAGACGGATGCGGTGGAATGGGCTGTAGGCATTGTCTCTGCTGAAGAAATCGACCAAATCAATATCCTGAATGCTTCTATTCTGGCTATGCACCGGGCACTCGATCAACTGAAATTACGACCCGAACATCTTATTATCGACGGTAACCGTTTCAAAAAATACCGAGATATTCCTCATCAGTGTATCGTGAAAGGTGACAGTAAATACCTCTCCATTGCGGCTGCGTCGATTCTTGCCAAAACGTATCGTGACGACTACATGAATGCCATTCACGAAGATTATCCGATGTATCATTGGTTATCGAATAAAGGATATCCTACTGTTCGGCACCGGGATGCCATTCGCGAATTCGGCATTTCTCCTCACCATCGGAAGAGTTTTCGTTTACTCGAAAACCAGACCGAGCTTGAATTTTAATCACTACGCAGGTTCAACTAAAGGGGGCTTCGGGGAATATCGAAAGTAAATAATCAGTACCTTTGCAAAGCTTAAATAAAAATGTTATTGACTATGTTTCGATTTTCTTTCTTGTTCGCGTTTATCTTTTTATCTGCCACATCTTCTTTTTCTCAAAACGTTTCTGGCGACTCTTTTCTGCGTCAGGTGGTGAGTGGTCATTTTCGGGTCAAGCCGTTTCAAGAACTTCGTTCTACGCACAATGGAGAATTTTATACCCAAATGTTGGATTCGGGGAAATTGGTTGTGAAATTCAGCTATAAAACCGGTCGACCAGTCGATACATTGTTCAATATCAAACGGGTGATTAATTGCCCGATTAAACATATTGAAGGATACGAACTGGATTCTGCCGAAGTCAAAATGCTTGTTTATCTGAATGCTAAAAAGACTTATCGACGTGCATTCTCTGCCGATTATTATGTCTATGACATTAAACGTCGTAACATGAAGCCTGTATCGGAAGGTGGACCGCAGGAAGCTGCTACTTTTTCTCCAAACGGTAGGATGGTTGTATTTGCAAGAAACAATAACCTATATGTGAACAAGTTGGACTATGGCACCGAGATTGCCATGACCACAGATGGTGAAGATAATAAAATCATCAACGGTATGCCCGACTGGTTGTACGAAGAGGAGTTCGATTGCACTAAACTTTTTGCCTGGTCACCCGATAGTAAACTGGTGGCTTTCGTTAAGCTCGATTTGAGCAACGTGCAGAGCTATAGCTATATCCGTTATAAGGGTTCTAATCCCGAATTTACTAATGCTGCAGAGTATCCCGAAGTGGTGACCTTTAAATATGCCAAAGCGGGAACTTCTATCCCGCAAGCAAGTGTGCAGGTGTATGATACCTATTATAAGACCATCAAAAAGATGAACCTCGGAAGCGATCAGGATGTCTATTATCCAAAATTGTTGTGGGGAAATAAGGTAGAAGAACTTACAATTCCGAAATTTGATAGGGATCAGACCAAATTGGAAGTGTTTTATGCCAATCCGCGGTCAACGGTTTCGAAACTGCTCTTGACAGATAAAAGCCAAACCTATGTCGATTACCGTAATTTAGATTATCTGCATTTTTTGCCTGACGGGCACCATTTTACTTTTGTCAGTGAGAAAGACGGGTATCGCCATGTTTATCTCTATAACATCAATGGCGTTTTGATACAGCAACTTACAAAAGGAAAATTCGATATCACCGATTTTTATGGTTATGATGAAGTAAAGCGTGCGAGTTATTTTCAAGCTGCCGGAACTTCGTCGACAGGACGAGATATTTATGTGACTGATGCCAAAGGAGTCATGAAACGATTGACCAATGGTAGGGGTACCCATGCTGCAACATTTAGTAATAATTTCGACTATTTTATCGACCAATGTTCGTCTTGGAATACGCCCGATATATTTGTTTTGTACAATCATCAGGGCATGGTTATCAGAACGCTAGAAAGCAATGCTCGTTTGAAGAAGGAGTTCGATGCGCTTAATATGCCTCAAAAGGAGTCGTTTACTTGCAACGCTGCCGATGGAACGCCTTTACAGGGTTGGATCGTGAAACCGGCAAACGCAGGAAAGAATGCAAAGTTGCCGGTTCTCTTGGTTCAGTATAGCGGTCCCGATTCTCAGGAGGCTGCAGATAAGTGGAAAATCGATTGGGAATATTATCTTGCGGCTAACGGATATGCTGTCGTATGTGTCGATGGCAGAGGTACGGCGGCTCGTGGAGAGGCTTTTAGAAAATGTACCTACGAACAACTCGGTAACATGGAGGCTCAGGATCAGGTTGCCGTTGCAAACTATCTGGGAACGTTGCCGTATGTCGATAAATCACGAATCGGTATCTGGGGATGGAGTTATGGAGGCTTTATGACCTTGATGTGTATGACTAAAAGCACTGTGTTTAAGGCGGGTGTTGCCGTTGCTCCGGTTACTGACTGGCACTTCTACGATGCAGCGTATACCGAGCGTTATATGAAGACTCCGCAGGAAAATGAAGCCGGTTATACTAAAAATTCGCCCTTGAATAATGCGGCGAACCTTCAGGGACGCTTGTTGATTGTCTGCGGTCTTGCCGATGATAATGTTCATCCTCAGAATACATTTGAATTTGTAGAAAAACTGGTTCAGGCCGATAAGCAATTTGAAATGCAGACGTATACCAATCGTAACCATAGCATTTACGGAGGAAATACCCGTTTCCATCTTTATAAAAGGATGACTGACTTCCTGAAGAAGAACTTATAAAAAAGGGTGTATCCAAAATCCGAATGAAGGCAATCCTATACGGGAAGATAGTCAGGAAGAAGCTTTATTTTGAGATTTCGTGCAATGGACATTGTATATTTAATCCAAAAACTTTGGGAAATGAATTTGTGCTCCCAATATTTTGATTGTCAATTGGCTATCATACAGTGGAAAAGGAAAGAATCTGTATGCTGTTTCCATTTTCTCAAAATATTATTGTACCTTTGACCATCCGTTGAAAAAATGGATTAATTTGTGTAGTTTGTTGGCTATCAGTTGTTTTATTGTTTAAAAAGAGCTGATATTTACTTCAAGTATCCATAATTCATTAAATATTGTTTCTCGCATGATGATGAGTTCCTGTAATAGCAAGGGAAGAGTCTTCTGCGATTTTTTAAAAACAAATTATTTTCGTATGAAAAAACACAATTTTAATGCGGGGCCTTCTGTCTTGCCTCAGTTTACGATTGAAAATACAGCCAAAGCTGTTCTCGATTTTAATGGTATAGGACTTTCAATCATGGAAATCAGCCACCGTTCGAAAGATTTTCAGCCGGTAGTTGACGAAGCTGTAGCTCTAGTAAAAGAACTGTTGTCGATTCCGGAAGGATACTCGGTACTTTTCTTAGGAGGTGGTGCGAGTCTTCAATTCTGTATGGTACCTTTCAACTTATTGGAAAAAAAAGCCGCCTATTTGAATACCGGTACTTGGGCGAGCAAAGCAGAAAAAGAAGCGAAATTGTTTGGCGAAGTTGTTGAAGTTGCTTCTTCCAAAGAAGCTAACTTTACATACGTACCTAAAGGCTTTACCATTCCTGCAGATGCAGATTATTTCCACATTACGACAAACAATACTATTTTCGGAACTGAAATTCATCAAGATTTGGATTCCCCGGTTCCTGTGATCGCCGACATGTCATCCGATATTTTGTCTCGCCCGATAGACGTTTCCAAATATGGTCTGATTTATGCAGGAGCTCAGAAAAACCTTGGCCCTGCAGGTGTTACTATAGTAATTGTAAAAGACGAATTGCTAGGTAAAGTGAGCCGTCCGATTCCGACAATGTTGGATTATCGCACTCATATCAAGGAAGGTTCTATGTTTAATACGCCTCCTGTTGTTCCTATTTATGCCTCTTTACAGACCTTGAAATGGATGAAAGATCTGGGTGGCGTAAAAGTGATGGAAAAGATGAATGTAGATAAGGCTTCTCTTTTGTACGACGAAATCGACCGCAACAAACTATTCGTCGGTACGGCAGCAATTGAAGATCGTTCGTATATGAACATTTGCTTCGTAATGAAGGAAGAATACAAAGAACTGGAAGAAGAATTCGGTAAATTTGCTATAGCCAAAGGAATGGTTGGTATAAAAGGTCACCGGTCTGTAGGCGGTTTCAGAGCATCTACCTACAATGCACTTCCGAAAGAAAGTGTAGTGGCGTTGATCGATGCCATGAAAGAATTTGAAAAATTGCACTAAATAATATTCGATTGAATATGAAACCCTCCTACAATCATTGATATGATAGAGTGGAGGGTTTCGTCATTCTTACAACTAAATATTTTATAACTATGAAGATTCTTGTAGCAACCGACAAACCGTTTGCTAAGGCGGCAACGGATGGGATCAGAAAGATTACGGAAGAAGCCGGCTATGAACTGGCTTTACTGGAAAAGTATGGTGATATCAATAATTTTTATGCCGCTGTGGCTGATGCCGATGCATTGATTGTTCGTTCGGACAAAGTGACGCAAGAGGTGATTGATGCTGCAAAAAAGCTTAAAATTGTGGTTCGCGCAGGAGCTGGTTACGACAACCTGGATCTTGCAGCTTGCACGGCTCGTGGTATTGTGGCAATGAATACTCCCGGTCAGAATTCAAATGCAGTTGCAGAACTAGCTTTGGGTTTGATGGTGTATATGGCTCGTAATGGCTTTCAGCCGGGTACCGGAAGTGAGTTGAAAGGGAAAAAACTGGGTATCCATGCGTATGGTAATGTAGGAAAATTGGTGGCTCATATTGCAAAAGGTTTCGGTATGGAAATCTATGCTTTCGATCCTTTTGTGCCTGCCGAAGTTATTGAAAAAGATGGGGCGAAGGCTGTTGCTTCGATCGAGGAGTTGTACAGTACCTGTAATTATGTCTCTTTGCATATTCCGGCTACGGCAGAGACTAAAAAATCGATAGGGTATGATTTGCTGTCGAAGATGCCGAAGGGTGGTTGCTTGGTAAATACAGCCCGCAAAGAGGTGATTGACGAAGAAGGTCTTGCTAAGATTTTGGAAGAACGTTCCGATCTGAAATATGTGACCGACATTATTCCGGATTCACACGCAACATTGGCTGAAAAATTCGGAACCCGCTATTTTTCGACACCAAAGAAAATGGGTGCAGAAACAGGCGAAGCGAATGTTAATGCCGGTTTGGCTGCAGCCAATCAAATTGTCTCTTTCTTAAAGACTGGCGATAAAAAATTTCAGGTTAACAAATAATCGACGATGAAACGAATTATTTCAACCCCGAATGCTCCGGCAGCTATCGGACCCTACAGTCAAGCGGTGGAGGCAAATGGCACGTTGTATGTCTCAGGACAAATACCCATTGACCCGACTACCGGGAAGCTGGTAGACGGCGATGTGATGGCACAGGCGCAACAGGTTTTCCTCAATATAAAAGCAATTCTGGATGAAGCAGGATATTCTTTTGCCGATGTGGTGAAATCAACCGTTTATTTGGCGGATATGGTCTATTTTGCCGATGTGAATGCCGTGTATAGAGAGCATTATCAGACGGAGTGTCCGGCTAGAGCTGCCTTTGCAGTAAAGGGGCTTCCTCTTGGTTCGCTTGTCGAAATAGAAACGATAGCAGTGAAGTAAAATCGTATTTCTTCATATTCAGAAAGCCGCAAAGAATAAAATTTTATCTTTTGCGGCTTTCTAGTTCTTTTTATTTCAATCCGTTGTGTGGGTCTATGTGTTTTAGTCGACAAAATAGGCCGATAGTATTTGCTGATTTCAAAAATATAGCTACCTTTGCAACCGCAAAAGCCCAGATGGCGGAATTGGTAGACGCGCTGGTCTCAAACACCAGTGGATTCACTTCCATGCCGGTTCGATCCCGGCTCTGGGTACTTCCCAAAACAACCCTAATTGATACACATCAGTTAGGGTTGTTTGCTTTTATGCTTTCCTGTTTATGCGATACCGGCTCATCCTTAAAAATTGGTCTTTCCTGTTAAGGCATATAGATAAGCGGAACTAATCTCTATTTTCCCGTTTCATCGACTGATTTTAGCTGCTCATACTTTTAAACGCGTGAAGTCTGTGTTTTTTATCTACTTTTGGGGATAATTTTATATTACATTGGGTTGTCTGTTGGCTACAGTGGACACGAATGTATTAGTTTGTTTCTAACTTGATAGTGTAATGGCAAATAAATCCGCAGTGTTTCCTCGTCAGGAGGATAAGACGATTGCATATCTGAAGAATATAGTAAAGAGTCCGTTTATCGAAGTAGGCGATTATTCGTTCTATCATGATTTTGAAAATCCCCTCGATTTCGAACGTAAGTGTGTGTTGTATCACTATCCATACGTGAATAATGATCGCCTCAAGATTGGAAAATTTTGCTCTATTGCAAACGGTGCAAAGTTTTTGTTTAATGGAGCAAATCATACGCTCGGTTCGTTGTCAACGTATCCGTTTCCGGTGATGGCCGGAGAGTGGGATTTGGATGTACCTGTAACCAATGCCTGGGATAATAAAGGAGATATTGTTGTCGGTAACGATGTCTGGATCGGATTTGAGGCGGTGATACTGGCTGGCGTTACCATTGGCGATGGAGCCATTATCGGTTCGCATGCGGTGGTGACCAAAGATGTTGCACCCTATTCCATTGTGGGGGGAGTGCCGGCGAAATTAATCCGGAAACGTTTTTCAGATGAAAAAATAGATGAACTGTTACGCATGGCATGGTGGAACTGGAGCGAAGAGCAAATTAGGTGCAATTTGAATAAGATAATGGGATTGGAATGATTTGCGATGATAGGCGAATCGGATGTTTGCTTTTATGGTCGGAAACAAAGAAAGGATTGCTCCCTCACGGAGGCAATCCTTTCTTTTGTAATTAAATCAAGCCGTGTGTTAATAGGCTTTTTCGAGCGCCTGAGCAATATCATCAATAATGTCGTTTGCGTTTTCGATGCCCACCGAGAAGCGGATCAGGTCGGGAGCTACCCCTGCGGCGATCAGCTGTTCGTCGCTGAGCTGGCGGTGGGTATGGCTGGCCGGGTGAAGCACCGAGGTGCGGGCGTCGGCTACGTGTGTGACAATTGCTGCCAGTTGCAGGTTATCCATAAAACGAATGGAGTTTTCGCGACCGCCTTTCAGTCCGAAGGTAAGTACGCCACACGAACCGTTGGGCAGGTATTTTTGTCCCAGTTCGTAATATGTATCGCCCTTTAGACCGCAATAGTGAACCCAGGCTACGCGTTCGTCCTTGCTCAGGTATTCGGCCACTTTCTGCGCATTTTCGCAGTGACGCGGCATCCGCAGGTGCAACGACTCCAGTCCGAGGTTGATAAGAAATGCGTTGTTTGGTGCCTGAATAGAGCCTAAGTCACGCATCAGTTGCACGGTAGCTTTGGTGATGTAGGCCATTTTGCCGAAACTTTGCGTATAGATCAATCCGTGATACGAATCGTCGGGAGCAGTCAGTCCGGAGAATTTGTCGGCATAAGCATCCCAGTCGAAATTGCCACTATCGACCAGTGCACCGCCTACCGTGCTGGCGTGTCCGTCCATATATTTGGTAGTGGAGTGGGTGACGATATCGGCGCCCCATTCGAACGGACGGCAATTGATCGGGGTAGCAAAGGTATTGTCCACAATCAACGGTACGCCTTGGCTATGGGCTATCTTTGCCACCTTTTCTATATCCAGCACGGCCAGTCCTGGATTGGCAATGGTTTCGGCAAAAAATGCTTTGGTATTGGGTCGGAATGCGGTCTTGATCTCCTCTTCGGAAGCATCCTGATCGACAAAGGTTACTGCGATGCCCAACTTCTTCATGGTGACGGCAAACAGGTTGAAGGTTCCTCCGTAGATGGCGGTGGTGCTTACAAAATGGTCACCGGCTGAGCAGATGTTGAAGATGGCATAAAAGTTGGCCGCTTGTCCCGATGCAGTGAGCATGGCTCCCACGCCACCCTCGAGTGCTGCAATTTTAGCTGCTACCGCGTCGTTGGTGGGATTTTGCAGGCGGGTATAGAAATAGCCGCTCTCTTCCAGATCGAACAATTTTCCCATCTGTTCGCTGGTGTCGTATTTGAAAGTGGTACTTTGGTAGATAGGCAGTACACGCGGTTCGCCTTTTTTCGGTTGCCATCCGCCCTGTATGCAAATAGTTTCCAGACTTTGTTTTGTTTTCATGATTTTATTGATGTTTCAATAATGTTGTTGTTTATTTCTGTTCAGCTTAATTTTCGTATGCCCGTCGGGTGAGCGAATGCGAGCGGGTATGAAAGATGAACATCGGTAGTGTGGCTCCGATGGCCAGCAAGAAGATAACGGTAAATGTAACGATTCCGTTTGAGAAAAACATCTCCATATACTTGACCTTCAAGTCGGGCTGATTCATGTTTTGCAGAAACATGATTTGCGAAAAGATGGTGTTGTAGGCATACTTTCCCGGAATCATAGGCAACAGAGCCGGAATAAAAATCACGGTGGTAGGGCAATAGATCGGTTTGCCCAGCCAGAGACTGCCGAAACCGATAATCAGTCCGCTGACAAGCGATGCCGATGCAATATCGATATTCATATAGGTCATCAGGCAAAAGCGGCAGGCGTGACCGATAGCGCCCAATAAAGCAATGAACTTAAAAGCCCGTTTGGGTGGATTGGAAATGGCGCCGAATCCGATGGCAGCGATGGCACCGAATAATCCGTCGGAGAGTATATCGAATAATATCATACTAAACTATTTGTAAAAAGAAACAAGGTGAACGAAAGCCCAATAGCGATACAGATAATGAGCAGAAGGGCATTGGTAAGTCGGCTGATACCGGTGAGGGTATGTCCTTCGATGATGTCTATCACGCCGTTAATAAGCGGAACGCCCGGAATCAGATAAAGTACGCTGGTGGCCAGTGCTATTTCGGATGTGGTATCGAAAAGCAGGGCGGTGGACGAAATCATGGAGGCGATGAAGGACGAAACGATAAAGATAATGTAGTGGTTGACCTTTCGTTCCTGCAGCAATATGCGGGCATAGAATCCGACGAAAGTGGCGATGCACACAATCAGCATCGACAGAGCATCGCCGCCGAACAGGCGGCAGAATGATGCGTTGGCCAGTCCTACCAATAAGATTACCAACCATCGGTTCATTCGCGGAGCCGAAATGATTTTGTTGTATTTTTCTTTTATCTCTTCAAAAGTAAGCCGGCGATCGACCGCTTCCCAACTCAATCCGCTCAGTTCGGAGTTGTGTTCGAAACTGATGGGCAGTGCCGGAATCTCGACTACTTCGCTAAATATCTGTTGGGTCTCGTTCTTTTGTATGGTAAGAATAATGCTTTTTTGGAACACGCTGATATTTACATCGAAATTCAATGCGTCGCCCAACCGTTTGGTATTGCGTATTACCCGGGAGGTATGTATGCCGCAGCCCATTTGATGCGCGGCATATTCAGCCACAAATTTTACCTGATCCATTAAAACTAATCTATTATCGCAGTGTCTCTGAACTCGCATCAGCAGGCATCACGGGTTTTAAACTACACTTTACTATATTGCTCACACAATGTCTTTGCTCTTTTTTGCGACGGCGTTCCTCCTTTGGGTAAAGATAGGATAACTCCGGGGGCGACAGTTTGGCTCGAAATGTTGTAAAAAAGCTATTGCAGCACGACTGTCGGGAATGGGTATCGGATTATTTTTTAATTACTTGCGGAGACTATGATATGACGTCCGATACAGTTGCAAAAGTAACAACTATTTTCGGAATAAAAAAGCTGATCGAGTCATTTTCAGGGGAGTAAAGCGATTTTTCTTGTCGTTTTTACCGATTGTCGACCGACCGGCATTCCTTTCTATACCATATTTGTGGTATACAAAATACTCTATGTGTGGGATTGTTTTGGGGTATGGCGAGGGTGTATTTTTGTATTGTATAATAATACTCAATAATACCGAATATGAAACTCGATGCAATATGCCCCATCAATAATAAAAAAGTAGACGAAAACGTTGCTCGTGTCAATGCGGCTGTAACCGTACTGCTTTTAATTCTGTTTTTCGTCAGTGCTTATCCTCCGATTGTGCTGTTTCTTTTAGCCGACTTTCTGTTGCGCGGTTTCGACCTGGCTGCTTACAGTCCCATTGCCATTGCATCACGAAAATTGGTGACTCGTCTGTCGCTTCGACCCAAAGTAATCAATGCCGGACCTAAATTCTTTGCGGCTAAAGTAGGCGCTTTGTTTAGTTTGTCGGTACTGGTTTTTGCTTTGTTGGGTCAAACCCAACTGGCCTTTGCTTTTAGCGTAATTTTTGGAATATGCGCTTTTTTAGAAGCGGCTTTTGGCTTTTGTCTGGCTTGCAAAATATATCCGTATACATATAAGCTGACTCATTTGTTCACATATAGAACCAGATTCCGGGTAAAAAGTTAAGGGTAAAAGCTTACTTTTGCATTATGACAACAACCAGAAGGCATTATAGCCGTGAGTTCAAGGAGAACGTGGTTAAATTGAGTTACGAGCACAGTAACATATCCGATTTAGCCAGAGAGTTATGAATTTGTGCGAACTCACTGTTCCGATGGCGAGAAGAGTGGACATAGTAACTAAAAGAATTTCTTTGTTCTGTTGTATAGTACAGGTATCCTTGCTAGTTTTCCAGTTGGCTGGATGAGCAACCATTCTGCCATCGGCACCCATAGAGGTTGTCTGGTCCTTGCGGTTGGGCTTTTGTGCTTGTACATTTTCACCAATGGCAAGCGACACAAGCAATGTACAAAGTACTATGATTCGAATATTTTTCATACGTCGCTGATCTTCGATTGTGCATGTTAATAGTATTTGTCGATTCCACCAAATCCTAAAATGAGTTTGTTGTCCTGTGTTTTTTGAATAAAGTTAGCCAGTCGTTTGGTGAATTCTTCGGGTCGTTTTCTTGCACTATCAATGTACGCAATTCGTATTCGTTTGTATGGTTCTGAAAATTTCAGATAGTTATTCCAGGCTGTTTCGTCTTTCTTTATTTCATCTAAAATGTCCAATGGAAAAACATACTCTGTTGAAATAATTTCTTGAACTGTTTGAACAAATGAATGATGAATCAGATTATTTTCGGCTAACCATTTCAGTCGTTCTTTATTGGGTTGTGAATAACTGCTCTTGGTCTGTCGGGGAGTAAATCGCTGAATGATATGGTCTTTGTCAAGGGTTTTAGTCGTGCTGTCGATCCAACCAAAACAGAGGGCTTCTTCCACTGCATCATTGTAAGCAATACGTTGCTCGCCCGACGACTTTTTAGCATAAACCAACCAAACCTCGCTCTCAATATTGAAATTCTGTTGAAGCCAATTTCGCCATTCTGCTCGTGTTTTTAGGTTAAGTATCTTGTTCATTTTCAATTTATAATGTTCTTCTGTTCTGTCGGATTGCAATTAGCTTTGCTGATCTTCGATTCCGACGGGACGGGGTTTTATCTTCCGGCTTTTGCATGAATTTGGATTATTTTCAGTTTCAGAACCTCCATTTTGTCATAATACGTATCGGAGATAGATAACTTATCACCGATAATTTCAGGCTTGTTCTCCAAATGATTTAACAAAATCGACATTCCCTGTTTTTTCTCATCCAAATCAGATACAAATTTCATATCACCCCAAAAAACAGCTGTTTTATACTTATGACCACATTCGTCTTGAATATATCCGCCGTCTTCAATTATGGTAGCACAAACTCTTGGATTTTTTTTAATAAAGTCAAGTTTCAACCCTTGTTTTGAACAATGAAAATAAAGCGTATTTCTCAACTCGTCAAATCCGTAACTCAACGTTACAATGTACGGTTCATTGTCTGCACACATGGAAATAACAGCGTATTTTCCTCTTTTTAGGATTTCAATAATCTCAGGTTGAGAAATTATCTCTCGATTTGGTCTGTTTTGTAGATGATATTTTTGCATTACCTGTTTGCTCTTTTCGGTGATTATTATTCTAAAATAGTTGCTAACAGTTTTCCGTCCTGTCATCAGATTGCAATTCGCTTCGCTGATCTTCGATTCCGACCGGACGGAAACGTTTGTTTCTTAAGTTATTTGTGTTTTGTCTTACCTAACCCCTCCGCTTCGCTCGTCCCCTTTGCAAAAAGGGGACACTCTTGGTGCGAGATGTTTCACTTTTGGAATGGTTTGCAAAATTAGAAAATGTGTTTATGCTGCAATTTGTCTATAGAAGATTAAGTCTTCCTCCCGATAGCTATCGGGATTAAAGGGAAGTGTCCGTAGGACGATGGGTTAGAAGTTCTTCCATTGCATTTTATCTATGCAGGGTCGCAGATCCTTATATTCCAAACCGTCAGCCGATCTTTGATTCCGCCGTAACAGGTTAGTTTTTCCCTTTCTTCCACTCTTTAATTTCGTAGTCTACAACAACGCTGTCTTTATTGAGATTAAACACCAAATTCTTAGTATAGACGGGATCAATGTCACGACCAAAATCTGTCACTATACTATAAAAAATGCAAGTGCCATAACCTGATTTATAGTTTTCGTCTGGGCCTATTTTCTCAATAAGTTCTCTGTATGTCAATCCTTTCAATTTGTAATGATCAGTCAAGTCTTTAAGCATCTTCTCTCTGTTTGGATACATACCAGGTTCATCTTGATATTCCCAACCAGTTTTTTCAAATTTAGCGTTGTTACATGCATAAGTTCCTAAAATAAGCCATAATAAAATTGTCAATTTAACATATCTCATATAAATCTTGTTCTTATTTTTTACACTGATGTCTAACGACCGGGGCTATGGGTAAACTTATCTTTTGTATTTTATCTTTGCCGGATCACAGATCTTTATACTCTATTACGTCGGATTGCTATTAGCTTCGCTGATCTTTGATTCCGACGGAACAGAAGGCGTAGCCACACGATACGCTGCGCTAATCGTGCGGCAGCGGAGGTGTTTTTAGGTTAAGTATCTTGTTCATTTTCAATTTATAATGTTCTTCTGTTCTGTCGGATTGCAATTAGCTTCGCTGATCTTCGATTCCGACGGGACGGGGTTTTATCTTCCTGCTTTTGCATGAATTTGGATTATTTTCAGTTTCAGAATCTCCATTTTGTCATAATACGTATCGGAGATAGATAACTTATCCCCGATAATTTCAGGCTTGTTCTCCAAATGATTTAACAAAATCGACATTGCCTGTTTTTTCTCATCCAAATCAGATACAAATTTCATATCACCCCAAAAAACCGCTGTTTTATACTTATGTCCACATTCGTCTTGAATATATCCGCCGTCTTCAATTATGGTAGCACAAACTCTTGGATTTTTTTTGATAAAGTCAAGTTTCAACCCTTGTTTTGAACAATGAAAATAAAGCGTATTTCTCAACTCATCAAATCCGTAACTCAACGTTACAATGTACGGTTCATTGTCTGCACACATGGAAATAACAGCATATTTTCCTCTTTTTAGAATTTCAATAATTTCAGGTTGAGAAATTATCTCTCGATTTGGTCTGTTTTGTAGATGATATTTTTGCATTACCTGTTTGCTCTTTTCGGTGATTATTATTCTAAAATAGTTGCTAACAGTTTTCCGTCCTGTCATCAGATTGCAATTCGCTTCGCTGATCTTCGATTCCGACCGGACGGAAACGTTTGTTTCTTAAGTTATTTGTGTTTTGTCTTACCTAACCCCTCCGCTTCGCTCGTCCCCTTTGCAAAAAGGGGACACTCTTGGTGCGAGATGTTTCACTTTTGGAATGGTTTGCAAAATTAGGAAAAGTGTTTAAGCTGCAATTTGTCTATAGCAGATTAAGTCTTCCTCCCGATAGCTATCGGGATTAAAGGGAAGTGTCCGTAGGACGATGGGTTAGAAATACTTCTATTGCATCTTCTCTTTGCCGGATCACAGATCCTTATACTCCATTACGTCGTCGGATTGCAAATCCGACGTGACAGAGAAATTAAAACCACCCTAACCAAGTAAATAAACGTGAAATTAAAAAGCCGATTATCGCAAAAACAATCATGCTAATTAATTTATGATCTGTCCACTTATAAATTTTTTGCCATATGCTTAATTTTGAATTTATATTAAACGTGTCAATTGGCTGTGCTTTAGCACTAACTGGGTCAAGAATTGTCGAGTTATTACTTGACAACTGGTTTTCTGAACCTAAACTCTGATTTATTCCTTGAGGATTGTCTCCAAGGATCAAGTTTCCATAGTTATGGATTGCGTGTCCAGCCATATTCTTTGTACTCTTATGCTTGTCTTCGATAATGCCAAGAGAAGCAAGATATTCGACACCTTCTAAACTAATAGAATATCGTCTATCAACTGTACGGTGGAATGGAAAACCAGGAATTGAATTTCCGGATTCCTCGGTTTTAATTATCCAATTTCTCGTTTCAAGCTCTGTCATTGCTGATTCGAATTCGGTTAATCCACCACTTGGCATATTAGTCAAAACCAAGTCACTAAATGTAATTGGTTTATTCTGGTCATTGAGAACTTTGAGATAATGAATCAAAAGGTCTTTACGATTGTCGTATTTGCCTGTTTCAACAAATGGTTTATTGTCTGCCATTACGCTTGTTTTTTAGTTTTTACGGTTGCCTATAACGGATAGCTAGTCCCGTCCCGTCGGATTTGCAATCCGACGACGGTAACGAGTATTAGGATTTGTAATCCGTCTTATCGAAATCGAAGATCAACGAAGCTAATTGCACTCGTTACCGGATCGCAGATCCTTATACTCCAGCGGCGACGGATCGCAGATCCGCCGATACAATTATTCATTGTGTATCTTAAGCAGTCTGGCTTTATTTCACTCTGAGTTCTCCTGCTCTCTGCGTTAATCGCGGTTAAGACTGTTTTTGCCGTTAACCCGCTACCAGCCACCGCTTTTTTTGCGTATAATCAGCATCCCGTCCCGTCGGATTTGCAATCCGACGACGGCAAAGAGTATTAGGATTTGTAATCCGTCTTATCGAAATCGAAGATCAACGAAGCTAATTGCACTCGTTACCGGATCGCAGATCCTTATACTCCAGCGGCGACGGATCGCAGATCCTCCGATACAACGATTCATTGCATATCTTAGCAGTCTGGCTTTCTGTTCCCCTCTGCGTAATCCGGTTCTATGCGTTAATCGCGGTTAAGACGATGTTGCCGTTAACCCGCTACCAGCCACCGCTTTCTTTGCGTCTAATCCGGTTTCAAAACTACGAAAAACAATTCATAAAATAGCTTTTTGGTTAATTTTATTTGCAGAAGGAGAGAAAAGGGTGTTTGTGGCCGGAGAGTAGCCTTCGGAGAGAGGATAAACGATGTAAACAAAGAGATTGTAAAGGTCGGTTCCGGTTGTTTTGCAGCAGCAAGTTGGCGCGCAGCTTCTCCGTTAGCTGAATGGCGTTGCAAGATGGGGAAACGATTCACAACGAAGGATTTGTGGGGTGTATCGTTGACACGGTGTTGTCTAACGAAGAAGCTACGGTGTATGTTTTTAAAGCTACAATGTACATTTTTAAAGCTTGGATACACATCGAAGAGCCTTGGCTGCACATTCAGGAAGCTTGGCTGCATAGCGATGAAGCTTGGCTGCGTAGCGATGAAGCTTGGATGTACAGCGTAGAACTATCGATAGACTTCCGGGCGGCAAAAAGGGCACGAAGAGATGCCGATGCACCCTGAAGACACAGTACGGGTATCTGTCGTTTGAAAAAGACTCTCCATTGGATGGGTCTCGGTTTCGCGGGCTGTATCGTTGTCTATCGGTAGTCTATTGTTGCATAATCTGTTGGCGAAACGGTAGAGGGGACTTTCGGGTTACCGCGTGGCGCTCTGTTGTTTGGTGAATAGTCCGGTGCAATCGGTCAGCTGTCCGTTATCGATGCGGTAAAAGCGTTGGTTGGTGGTGGGCGATCGCAGTCCACCCAGCTGCTCTACGTAGGGGCCGAGCTTCAGGTAGTCGAAACTACTGAGGGCGCAACTGTCGGGGAAGCGGCTTTTGCCCGAATACCATGCCGTTTTCAATTTGCTGCCACTCATAGCGCGCACGTAACGCGCCAGCCGGTCTACTTCGCGCGGATCGGCATCGCCTCCCATAAAGCAGATGCAGGTAACGGCCCCACCGTATGCTGCCAGCAAGGAGTCGAGGGCACTTTCGGTGAGCCACTCGCCCGTGTCCTGCTGCAAATGGGGGCTGTGGCACCCTTTGCAGCCGTTCGGACAGTTGGCAAGATTGATGGCCAGTGTTACCTCGTTGGGCACCTCCTGAAACACGATATCATAACTCTGAAACCGCAGCATAATGACGTTTGGCGGCCTCCTTTTGCCGGCTTTCCGAAAAGTTACTGACGCGTTTCATATATCCGATAATACGGGTGAGATAGTCTAAGTCGTGGCTTTTGCATACGGGGCACTCCTTCAGGTTGTGCTTGTCGATGTGTCCGCAACTGTTGCACACGGTGTTGGGAATGTTGAAGGTGAAATAGTTGCAACCCTCTTGAATGGCCACCCGCAACAGCTTTTGGTACTGCGCTTTGCTCAGGTGTTCGTCCAGATTCATGTGCAGCGCCGAACCGCCGGTGAGGTGTTCGATGTATTTGCGGCCGTGCAGGCGGAACTTGTCGATAATGTTGGTCGCCTCGTCTTCCACTACGTAGAAATAGCTGTTGTAGCAGTCGCGTTTCACCGTGTAGCCATCCTGTTTGTCCCATTTGGCATGTTTTACCCCTACGTTCTCGGCCGGAATCATTTCGCAGTTGAACATCAACTCTTTGGTGCGGTACTTTTTGTTATAGGCTTCGATCAGGCCCAATACCTGCTGCACGAATTCGGCGTAGCTGGGGTTATCGGTGATGGCGATGCCCAGAAACTCGGCCGCTTCCACCAGTCCGTTTACCCCGATGGTGAGGTACTGGCGGCTCATATTGATATATCCGGCATCGAACAGCGGCAACATGCCTTTGTCGAGCATATATTTCAGATTTTCGTTGTAGGCAATCTGCACTTTGTGTACCAAATCGACCACCTCTTCGAGGAAGAAGAGATAGTGTTGTCCTTTGCGTGCCGAGTCCTGAATGCAGCGGTTCAGATTGATGGTCAATACGCTTTTCGAACCGGTAGATACCCCTCCGGCTCCCAGCGTGTAGCTAAAGCCGTTGTCTGTAATCTCGTTGCGCAGGCGGCAACAGCTACTCAGCGAATCGGCATTGTCGCTCATGTAGGTAAAGAACGAATGTCCCTCGGCATACATTTCGGCGGTGAAATCGCCATATTCCTTATCTTTTACTTCGCCGTTTTCGCTCAGCAACGCCATCGTTTCGACGGGGAATGTCAGGATGGATTTGGTGCGTTCCAGGTTAAACCATTTCATAAAACGTCTCTGTAGCCAGCTGACTGATTCCCAATGCGGTTTGCTTCCGTTCGGAAATATGAAATGCTCGAACAGGCTTTCGAAATAATAGCGATCGTAATAGGAGATATTCCAGAACACCGCCTGAAAGTTGCGGGCTCCGGTGGGCTGGTTGATGGAGTAGACAATTTGTTCGAAGTAGTCGGTAATCACCTTGTCGAGTGTCCGCTGTTTCTTCGACAGATCGACCACTTTATCGGCATCGAGGTAGTAATCCTCGCCATATTCCAGTCCGATAAAGTAGTTCATATACATCAGGAACTCAGGCGTGGCGCAGGCACCGCTCAGCATACTCGATACGATGAAAACCATATTGATAAAGCCGCCACAAAACGATTTGAGGTTGGTAGGGGCTTTGGAGTTTCCGCCAACGGAGGTGGTGCCCCCGATCAGCCACGGATACATGGTGATGCTGGCGCAGTAGTTGGAGAGGCTGGTCTCGTCGTTTTTATAGATAAAATGGTTGTTCAGCAGGCTGATATAGCGGTCGGAGACCTCTTTGCCATACATCTCTTTCAACCGGTCGGTAAGCATTCTGCGATTCAAACGGATAAAGTTCGATTTGGGCAATTCGCCAATCAGCGTGGCCATGTTTTTGTTCTCCACGTTGGCGTTCGAGTCGTATTTACTCCCCGAAGCGGCATTCTGCGCGTCGCAGTAGTCCATCAGAAATGCCAGCTTGTCGCGTACCTCGCGATCTTCGAGGTGTTTTTGCCGGTAGAGCATAAACGACTTGGCCACGGCGTAGTAACGTTCGGCCATCAGGGCAACCTCCACCTGGTTCTGAATCTCCTCCACGGTAACCCCGTCGGTAATGTTTACCCGGCACAGAATGTTGGTCACGATGTCGTCGGTAGCAAAGCTCCCGACCGATAAAAATGCTTTGCGGATAGCATTTTTGATTTTGTCTAACGAAAACGCCTCCCGTTTTCCGTCGCGTTTGATGATAAAAGTTTCCATATCGATGTATAAAGTAAATGCGCGATGATAGGAGATGTCGGAAAAGAAGATACATAGAGAGGTTGTGATGCTGCTAACGAAGCAGAAGAACCTGTCCTGTTGCCTTTCACCCGAAAGCCCGGATCGATGTGCATGTGGCAGGTCTTCTGACTTGCTCCCGCTATCGAACGCCTTCCCGTTTCAGTTATCAGTTATCAGTTATCAGTAAACAGTTATTTCTAACCGTTTACCGTTTACCGTTTACCGTTCACTGTTTCACAGTGGCAAAGAATGTTCGTGGCGTTTCGGAGCTTACAGCTACGGGTATAGTTCCCGACTCGCACGGGATTCCCTTTTCATCCGTTTTGCCGAGTGACAAAACAGAACCGAATGCAGGACAAAAGTACGATTTATTTTTGGAAATAGGATGAGAGAAAATTACATTTTGGAAATTGTTTTTCGATTGATTTGGTCGAAAGTTTCCCATTTTTGTTGTGTAACTGTCATAAAAACAGAATTATTTTGATTCTAAAATTGTTGAAAAGTTTTCCAAAATAGAAATTGGATAGAACTTATGAGATCAAGATGATAATTGGTAGTCGTATTTTAGTTGAGCGGTAAATCATCAGAGATAGTCGTAATGTAAACTTGTGCATTACCATTGTTTGTTGTGCATGTAAATTCTTGAGTATGTTACAAACTGTCTATGAACATATATAGGATGTTGGCTATAATAAGGCTTGTCTTGTTGAGAACATCGTAGACTTTCTGAAGCAGTTTGCCGGTATCAATATTAGAAGCATACAGGGCAAAACTTCCTTTATTGTAAGGTTTGTACGTGTCGATATTGGTCGTTGAGAAAAGACCGACGGTCGGAATGTTTACACTGCTGGCCAGATGCATCACTCCGCAGTCGCCAGTGATGAAAATAGCCCCGTTGCTAATAACGGCACCCATCTCCCGGATGTCGGTACTGTAATAACTGGTCGCTGCAAAATCTATTTGAGATACTTTTTCCTTTGGCAATACTTCCAGTATATTGTAGTCATTTCCATAATACTCTTTCAGCTGGGAATAGAAATTGCTCCACCATTCTTTTGACAGACATTTAGCACCGGTGGCAAAAGTATAAAGCATTATGGTAGGGCGTTTGTTTTGTACGAGTCTTTCAAGTATCAGCTTCCCATTTTCTTTTTCTGTTGTACTGAGTTGAAGTGATAAGGAAGGAATCGGATTGTTGTAAGACCTAAGTCCGATAGCCGACAAGAAAAGACGAAAATTATAAACAGGCCAGCGTCCCATATGTTGGTATTCTTCCGTTAAGTCCAATTGAGCATTACGTTCTCCGAAACATTTGCACCTCCCTCTTGACAGTTTGGTGGAAAGCCGTCCCGATGATGACCCGGCATCTACATTGAACACCAGATCGTAAGAGTGGGATAGCAGAGAAACCCATGTTTTGATATATGCCGGCAGTTGCTTGAAAGGCTTTGGTGGTAATTTGATGATTCTGTTAATGTTGTTGTAGTTGCTAAAGAGAATCGGAGCCAGATTTCCGCGTACGAAAAGATCAATTTTGGCATTTGGAAGCGTAGATTCTATTTCCTGCAATAGCGGTGAAATAAGCAACTGATTACCTAGTCTGCTGTTAGGCCGAATAATCAGAATTTTACGAATCTCGTCGGTTTGAGATAGTTTACCGGATTGGTTACTGAAAGAACTTCCGATATTGTGTGTCATCCTTTGCATAACGGTGCGTCGAAAAGAATTGACCAGGTACTTGAGGGTACAGTTCATTATTTCTTGCTTGAATATTATGTAAGGTGTGTTGGCACAAAGATAATAAAAAATGATTTAGGTCGGGGTTCATTTATACAGTTTTTGGGTAAATAGCGATTTGAAGAGCACAGTCGTGTTTAATATTCAATTTTTTTACACTCTGCTTGCAGTTCTAAAACCTTTCCGTAACTTTGCAGCGCATTTGGTGATTGTTTCCTGTGCTGGAAACGATCCAAAAGGGAATCCGGTGCGTTTGTCACTGACGAACTATTCCGGAGCTGTACCCGCAGCTGTAAATCCTATCCAAACGTATTTGAAATACCATTGCCACTGTGAAACAGTGAACAGTGAACAGTCGACAGTAAACAGTGAACAGTAAACAGTGAACAGTAAACAGTGAACAGTAAACAGTAAACAGTGAACAGTGAACAGTGAACAGTAAACAGTTAGAAATAACTGACAACTGGTAACTGATAACTGGAAACTGATAACTGATAACTGATAACTGATAACTGATAACTGGAAACTGATAACTGACAACTGACAACTGATAACTGACAACTGATAACGGGAAGGCTTCAAATACGGGGATGAGCCAGAAGACCTGCCACATGCTTTTATTTACCGGAACTTCGGGATAAAGGTTCTACGGGCGTCTTCAAATTTTTCCTTTGTCGTCACCTTGTCTTATTCCGAAACGGATTCCGCGTATGCTATCGGTATGCTTGTATGGATTTATTATAGGCTAACCTGAAACTTAGGCTCGATTAATTCGGAACAGACATGCAAAAACGAATTTTCATTTTATCACTGTTGTTGGTAGTGGTGTCGCTGGTATCGGTGGCCTCTGCCAAACGTATCATCTCGCTCTCTCCTGCGTTAACCCGCAATTTGCTCTATCTGGGCGAAGAGAACGAATTGGTGGGTTGTACCAGTTATTGCCATACAACACGCAAAATCAACGTGGTGGCTACGGCCGTCAAGGTGAACGTGGAAAAGGTGGTGTCGCTTAAGCCAGACCTGGTAATCGCCTCCTCAATGACCACTCCCGAAACCGTATCGCAGTTGAAAAAATTCGGCATTCAGGTCGTGATGTTCCCCATGCCGAAGTCGTATGCTGAAATCTGTTCGCAGTTCCGGCAACTGAGTCGGTTGGTGGGGCGTGAAGCCCTTGCCAACAAGGTTTTGCTATCCGTACAGCAGCGCATCGACCGGGTGAAAGCCCGCAAAGCCAATGGCCGCAGGATCTTTATACAGCTGGGAGTTGACCCTCTTTATGCCGTAATTCCCAATACTTTTCTGAACGATTATATCACGCTGGCCGGTGGGCGAAACATTGCCGAAGGAATGACTATGGGTTCTATCACCCGCGAAGCCGTGTTGCTCAAAAATCCGTCGGTGATCTTTATTGTTACTATGGGTAATATCGATCGTCAGGAGAAGCAGCGTTGGGAAAAATTCTCCAATCTGGAGGCCGTGCGCAGAAAGAAGGTAATTGTAATCGATTCCAATATGGCTTGTGTGCCTACTCCCGTCACCTTTGCCGAAACGCTGGAGGTGATGATGAAGATGCTGAAGTGACCTCACCTCTCGACGACTTCGTGTCGGAGTCAGACATGTATCGTCTGACCCAACCCTCTCCCAAGGAGAGGGAGCCGTCAGGCTGCGAGATATATCTGAATAGTGCAGATTTACCTTCTCCTTGGGAGAAGGTGCCCGTAGGGCGGATGAGGTCTAAATATAAAAAATCAATGAAAAATAACGGTTTGATACATATATACACGGGTGATGGTAAAGGAAAAACCACAGCGGCCATCGGACTGGCAACCCGCGCGTTAGGTCACGGACAAAAGGTGTGCTATTGCTCCTTTTGCAAAGATCCGGAGAAGTACGGTTATAACGAAATGCAGAGTCTGCGCAAACTGGGAGCCGAGGTGTTCAATTTTGCCAAGGGGCATCCGCACCTGAACCGTTCGCTGGACGAGAATGTGATTCGGCAGGAGACGCACGATGCGGTAGAAAAGATCAAAAACGAGTTCTTTGCCGCCGGTTACGATCTGATGATTCTCGACGAACTGAATATCTCTGTACGGGATAATTATCTGGAAGAGGAGTTGTTGCTCGATCTGATCAAATCGAAACCGGCAACGCTGGAACTGGTCATTACCGGTCGTGGAGCTACCGAAGCCGTGATGGAACTGGCCGATTACGTAAGCGAAATTAAAAAGATAAAACATCCCTACGATAAGAAGATTCGTAGCCGGGAGGGAATAGAGTTTTAATGAAAGTATTTAAACTATATCGCGTCGGATTTTTGGTGTTACTGCTGGTGTTGCTGGTAGCAGTGTCGGTCTGGTCGCTGCTTTCGGGCGACATCAATATCTCGTGGAAGCAGTTGCCTTATGTGCTGCAACATGCCGACAGCATGGAGTATTCCGTATTGATGAATCTGCGCGTTCCGCGTCTGTTGCTGGCGTTTGCCGTGGGAGCATCGTTAAGCTTGTCGGGCGTTATTTTGCAGGGCATTTACCGCAATCCGCTGGTGGAACCCTTTACGCTCGGAATATCGGGTGGCGCTTCGCTCGGCGTGGCGCTGATGATTGTACTGGGAACCGCTTTCTCGCTGGGAGGATTGCTTCTTCCGGTGGCCGGTTTTGCAGGGGCTTTTATTACCATCTTTCTGGTGTATGTGCTGGGAATGGGCAAGAGTGCTGCTAATATCAACCGGATGTTGCTCACGGGTGTAATGATCAGTTTTGTCTGTTCGTCGCTGCTGATGTTTTTGCTGTCGATATCTACTGCCGAAGATATGCACAATATTATCTTCTGGACGATGGGATCGCTGGAACAACCCGACGGTCGCCTTATTCGCCTGATGTTGTTTGGTAGCATTGGAGTATTTCTGCTCACTCACCTGTTTGCACATGCGCTGAATGCGTTGCGTTTGGGTGAGGACGAAGCGATACATCTGGGCATCAATGTAAAGCTGACGATACGGGTGCTGTTTGTACTGGCATCGTTGCTGACAGGTTTGTGCGTCTCAATTGCCGGTATTATCGGTTTTGTGGGACTGGTCATTCCTCACGTAATGCGTAAAGCGGTAGGTTCTGATTATCGGATTCTTTTGTCGGCAAGTTTTCTGGGTGGCGGTCTGTTCCTGATCGTCTGCGACGTGCTGGCCCGCACACTGATTGCTCCCAACGAATTACCTGTCGGTGTACTGACAGGCATTACCGGAGGCGTCTTGTTTATCATTCTTTTAAGCAGAAAGGGTTCGGCATGGAAGAAATAAAGAAACCTTTGTTGCAGATCGATGCTTTGTGTGGCGGATATAAAAGCTTCAACTTACAACAGATCGGCTTCGCGCTCGATAAAGGTGATTTTGCAGGCATTATCGGGCCGAACGGGTCGGGGAAGAGTACGCTTGTAAAAATGCTGCTTGGTGACCTGAAACGATCGTCGGGGAAGATGTTGCTCGAAGGAAAAGAGTTGAGTGCAATGCCGGTGCGACAGAAGGCCCAGACTATTGCCGTGGTGACGCAGCATATCGAAGATACGTCGATGTCGGTATTGGAATATGTATTGCTCGGGCGTTTGCCTTATCGCGAACTGTTTCAGTTTTTTGAAAAGAGAGAAGATGTGGCGAAAGCCGAAAAATATATGGAGCTTACAGGTATTCTGAAGTACCGCGATCAACCGCTCTCGTCGCTTAGCGGCGGCGAACGGCAACTGGCGGCGATGGCCCGGGCGCTCACGCAGGAACCGAAATTACTATTGCTTGATGAACCGACATCGCAACTCGATATCTGCCATCAGGTGCAGGTGCTCGATCTGGTACGGGAACTTAACTGCGAACTTGGCCTTACGGTGCTGATGATTATTCACGACCTTAATCTGGCCAGCTCTTACTGCAATAAATTGCTGTTGCTGAACGGGGGAAAACTTCATACGCAGGGCGCGCCCGAAGAGGTATTGCAGTTCTCCATCATCGAAGAGGTATACAAGACGGTGGTGGTAACCCGTCCGAATCCCGTTACGGGACGACCGACCGTTTTTCTGGTGCCGCGTCATCAGATAGATAAATTGAAAAAAGAAAGAAAATAGTCTAATGTGCCAATGTGCTAATTGTTTAGTTGGTTTTGTCGTGATGAAAAACTGATAACTAATAATTAATAATTCATAATTAAAAATAGACTCGTTCCAACCAGCCATTCCGGATAGTGCTGTGCGGAACATTATTAAATTCAATAAATATTATTATCAAATGAGAAAACTGTTACTATCGGTTGCGGTTTTGACGGCAGGAACATCTGTTTTTGCTGCCGGATCCAAACCTCAGGACGGCGATTCCATTCGCTCATATCAAATGAATGAAGTGGTTGTAAACGCTTCACGTTCCGGAACTTTACTGAAAAGTATTCCACAGAAAGTGGAAATTATCTCGGGAAGTACACTCAAAGCGCTTCCGAACGATAATTTGGCCGAAGTATTGAAACGAGCTACCAATCTGGATATTATCCAATATCCGGGGTTGTCGGCTCAGGTTGCTATGCGTGGCTTTTCGCCCAAAGCCCATGAACGAAGTCTTGTGCTTGTGCTTATTAATGGAGAATCGGCAGGTACAACCAATCTGGCGACCATTGCCGTCGATAATGTGGAACGCATCGAGGTGATAAAAGGCCCGTATGCAGTGCTGTACGGTTCGGATGCCATGGGTGGTGTTATTAATATCATCACCAAAAAAGCCGGTAAAAAATCGCAAGGAAGCGCTTCAGTAGAAGCCGGTAGCTTCGGTTACAGCAAGCTGGGGGCTAATTTTACCGGAGTGGCAAATGATAAGTTCAGCTACGGTTTGGGTTACAGCCACCAACAACAAACCAAAGATTACAGGATCGGTCAGCATAATTTCCTGAAGATGAGTGAATCGGATAAGCTGATTCTTGATAAAGCTTCGTATGGCGATGCAATGGACAATACACAGTACGAACTGAATGTTGCCAATGCTTTTGCCGACTATAAGATTAATCCGCAGTGGAAAGCCCGTGCCGAAGGTAGCTATACCTATGCTTACGATGTAGAGACTGCGGGTAATTACTGGGGTTCGTACGGACAGAGCAAGAAAGACGTAAACCGTTTGAATCTTTATACTTCGCTGGAACAACAAAATGCGTTGAATCATTTCCGCTTTGCACCCTACTATACGAACGATAAAGATCCGAACTATTCGGACAATACAGATGCTGGCTATCTTAGTTTTACCAGTACGACCAAGGATTATGGTTATCAATTGCAGGACAGTTATAAATTTGGTGATTTAAACGTTACAGTAGGTCACGATATAAAAATAATTGATTATGTTTCGACTAATTATACAGGTAAAGGTGTAGAAACGGCACCTTATAAACCAGATAATAAATCTACAGATATTGCACTGTTCGGACAGGCCGTTTACAACTGGAATGGGTTGAACGTGAATGCCGGTTTGCGCTACGACCGGTTCAACTACCATATCGATGCCAACGCTGCGTTGAATGCACCGGATGCCAATGCGCATTACAATACGGTGAATCCGTCGGTAGGCGCGCAATATGCTTTCGGTGATTTCAAGGCTCATGCTTCGTACGGAACGGCTTTCTATGTGCCCGATGCCTATCAGATGGCGGGTAAATACACAATGTCGTACACTTATGGCGGCGTGGTATACTCTACCGACTATATCGGCAATCCCGATCTGAAACCGGAGAAATCGCGTACAACCGATTTCGGAGTGAGCTACACCTCTGCGGCTGCCGGTCTGAAAATCGATGTTACCTATTTCCATACCTTGTATGACAACAAAATTGTGAACCAATACGTTGCTGCCGGTACTACCTATACGAATGCCAATCAATCGACGATGAACGGCCTTGAACTGGTTTCTGCATTTAACTTCGGTAAATTTATCAATCCGAAATTGTTACTCGAAGCGTATGCCAACTTTACCTGGATGTTGAAAAATGACTTTACACAAACGGTAGGTGGTGTCGTAAAAACATATGATATGCAGTTTGCCCGCAAAACCAACGGTAACTTCGGGCTGAACTATCAGTACGGAAAAGTCAATATGCGTCTGAACGGTCGCTTGATCGGTACACGTCTGGAAAAAGATAATTTCAGCTACCTGCGTCCGGGTATCACATCGGCAGACTATTACACCAAAGGAGGTTATGTTGCTTCTGACAAAATGCTCGAAATGCCGGCTTACCTGGTTTTCGACTATTCGATCGGATATGCTTATTCGCAGAAGGTCAATTTTGGTATTACCGCTTCTAACCTGTTGGATGAAAACTATACCGAAAAAGACGGATACAATATGCCGGGTCGTAGCATTGTGGCAAAACTGTCGTACGCATTTTGAGAGAACAAAGAATAAGATATTTATGAAAACAAGAATAGTTTTTCTGAGTGTGCTCCTGTTTCTACTACCGGTTGTTACCTTTGCCGGTGGTAAAAAAGTGCAGCCAACGAAAAAGGAGGTCATCGTGGAGATCGATTATGGAAAAGCACAGGCTCCGAAAACGGTGAAGGTGGCGTGGTTTCCCGGAATTGCAGTGCTTGGTGCTTTGCAGGAAGCTGCCGAAACGGAAACTCATCCGGTCGGTTCGCATGTGTTTGTGACGGCGATCGATCAGGTGAAAGGTGAACGTGGAAAGATGGCCTGGTATTACCGTATCAACGGACAAACGCCGAAAAAACTGGCGTTGTATCAGATGCTGAAGCCCGGCGATACCGTTAGTTGGCGGTATGTGGAGGATGTCTGCTCATGGAAAGTGGATAATCCGTCGAAAGGTAAGTAGCCATTTTTTACGCAGAAAGCGATTACAAAACCATAGAGAGTTTGCGCTTCCGGTACTTGACTTTGAAATGCGGCAATCGACAGATTGTGAGTGCGTTTTGAAGAAAAAGATTCGGGAGCGCAAATTTGCCGTTTAAATCTAGAATAGGAAACAAGCTAACGAGTTGACAAGTAAACAACTTAATCTGCTGAAGTCAGATTGTCTTTGTTCTTTACTCTTATCTAACAAACATGTCTCATATCATTTTCATCACCGGAGGTGCCCGATCGGGCAAGAGTCGCTTTGCGCAGGAGCTGGCAGAGCAGCACAGTGAGCATCCCGTTTATCTGGCTACAGCGCGCGCGTGGGATGACGATTTTCGTAAACGGATCGAACGTCATCAGAGCGATCGTGGGCCGCATTGGATCAACATCGAAGAGGAGAAACAGCTTGCTCAGACTCCTGTCGATGGTAAAACCGTGTTGCTCGATTGCATCACCCTCTGGCTGACGAATATCTTTTTCGATAACGGTTTCGATATGGAAAAATCGCTGACCGAGGCTAAAGCAGAGTGGGGGCGTTTTGTCACCAAAGAGATGGATCTTATCGTGGTGAGCAACGAATTGGGCATGGGTGTGCATCCGGAGGAAGAGTCGGCTCGTAAGTTTGCCGATTTGCAGGGCTGGATCAACCAGCACATTGCCGCTATGGCCGATGAGGTTTACCTGATGGTGTCGGGTATCCCTCTCAAAATCAAGTAGTCGAAATACTCAGATTCAAACATTAAACATTAAACACTAAACATTAAACGTTCAACATTGAACCCCAAGAATGACTTTACAGGAACAACTACAACATAAAATCAATCTGAAAACCAAACCGGTGGGCGCGCTGGGCGTGCTTGAAACGCTTGCGTTGCAAATAGGGACGATTCAAAATACGTTAACCCCATCGCTATCCCGACCGACAATTCTCGTTTTTGCGGCCGATCACGGTTTGGCCGATGAAGGAGTCAGTCCTTACCCGAAAGAGGTTACCTGGCAAATGGTGATGAATTTTGTGGCAGAAGGTGCCGCAATTAATGTATTTAGCCGACAAAACAATATTAAGCTGAAAGTGGTGGATGCGGGCGTTGATTACGATTTTCCGGCAGGTGTTCCTGTTGTTAATGCAAAAGTGGCCCGGGGTAGCCGCAATATGCGCCACGAACCGGCAATGACATCCGAAGAGTGTTCTGTGGCGATTCAGAAAGGTCGCGAACTGGTGGCTAATGAAGCAAATGCCGGATGCAATATTATCGGCTTCGGCGAGATGGGTATTGGCAATACGTCGGCATCATCCCTGCTCATGCACCGTTTTCTCTCTATTCCTATCGAAGAGTGTATCGGAGCCGGAACTGGTTCGCATGGAGAGCATTTTGCCAGAAAAACGGCGATTCTGAGAGAGGTGTCGGAGAAATATGATCCGCAAACGCCCGAAGAGACGTTGGCTACTTTTGGCGGATTGGAAATTGCCATGATGACCGGTGCTATGCTCGAAGCTGCCGAACGAAAGATGATAGTGCTGGTGGATGGCTTCATTGCTTCTGCGGCGGCGTTAACCGCTCTGCGTATCAATCCTGCCGTGCGTACCAATATGATTTTTTGCCATGCGTCCGACGAACGCGGTCACAAACAGATGCTGCGGGAATTGAATGTGCGGCCGGTTCTGAGTCTTGGTTTGCGTTTGGGTGAAGGAACGGGTGCCGCGCTGGCTTATCCGTTAATACAGGCTGCGGTCGGTTTTCTGAACGAAATGGCCAGTTTTGAAGATGCGGGTGTGTCGAATAAAGCGTAAATTGTCTGTGGATTGTGTTACCAATACGATGAATAATTTGTTTAACTCGTGGTGTGTTTGAAGAAAATGCTATAAAATGTTGTATGTTAATGAATTCATATTTTAGTATTATCTAACCCCTCCGCTTCGCTCGTCCCCTTTATCAAAAGGGGACACTACTGACTGCGAAGTTTCAGCTCTATTTTGCAATTTATCACTAAAATAGCAGATTTATCTCCCCTTCAGATGAAGGGGAGTACCCGATAGGGGGTAGGGTTTGATAAGCCTAATTATAACAGAATATTATTATGTTTGATCTATTTTTGATTAGATAAAGAACTGATTTTTCTCCAAATGCACCACGGGTGTTTAGATAAACTATATAAAACTACTTATCAGAACAGAATGCATATTGAATCTTTATTCTTTGCTCTTTGTTCTTTTGTTTGATTGAATGAAAAAACAATTGTCCATATTTCTCAATGCGATTCTCTATTTTACCCGTATTCCGGTGCCGGTAAAGGTGGAGTATTCGGAGGAGATTCTGAACCGTTCCATGCGCTATTTTCCCTTTGTGGGGTGGGTGATGGGTGCGGTTGGTGCCGGAGTTTACTGGGGACTGAGCTTTGTTGTGCCCGGAGCGTTGGCGCTTTTATTGAGTATGCTGGCCACTATTTTCGTGTCGGGAGCTTTTCACGAGGATGGTTTTGCCGATTTCTGCGATGGTTTCGGAGGTGGTTATACCAAAGAGAAGATCCTTGATATTATGAAGGACAGCCGGATCGGAACCTACGGCTCTATCGGCTTGATGGGCATGTTAGCGACAAAATTTACAGCACTCTTCTCTCTGCACGATTTGTCCATTCCGTTGGTATTGTTGGCCGGCCATTCATTGAGCCGCCTGATGCCGGTGCTGTTGATTTACACGTCGGTCTATGCCCGCAAGGATGATTCGAGTAAATCGCGCGCAATTGCCCACAAAGGACGGTACTACGATTTCCTGATGGCACTCTTTTTCGGATTGGCCTTGCAGGTTTTGATGCCGGTAACATTTGTGGCTTGTATTATTTCGGTATTGCTCGTTGTCACCGTGGTTTTCCGGGCTTATACCAACAAAAGACTCGGTGGCTATACCGGCGATTGTTTGGGAGCTTTGCAGCAGATTGCCGAGGTGGTATTTTACATCGGACTGGTCATCTATCAGCACTTGATAGCGTGAAAGTATAAAGTAAGCAGTATTCAGTACACAGAGAAGTGGAATTTTGAATCGAATATCAGCGAAGCTAAATATGGAATCTTGAAATTATATTGTCTTTGCTCTTTAATCTTTGTTCTTTGCTCTTTAATCTTTGTTCTTTGCTCTAAATAAAAAATGCAGTTAACCGTTGTACGACATACACAGGTGGATGTTCCGAAAGGAATTTGCTACGGAGTGACCGATGTGCCGCTTGCGAAGGAGGGTGTATTGGCCTTAAATGACATTACAGAGCAGTTTGAAAATAAACGATTTAACGCTGTTTTTAGTAGTCCGCTGAGTCGTTGCCGTATTTTGGCCGGGAAACTTGCAGCCGGGCAGTCGTTAATGATTGATGAGCGACTTTGTGAGCTCGATTTTGGTGACTGGGAGATGAAGCCCTGGAGCGAAATTTATGAATCGGAAGCGGGTAAACGGTGGTTTGCCGATTATATCAATACAGCCTGTCCGAATGGTCGGTCGTACATGGAGATGGTGCATGACTTGAAATCTTTTCTGGACGATTTGAAGCAGCGGGACTATCAACAGGTAGTGATCGTGACTCATGCCGGTGTGCTGCGAATCCTGATAGCTTTGCTTGAAAACAAAACTACCGAAGAGACGTTTGAAACGGCGTTGCACTATGGCGAGATCAGGCAATTTTCACTAAACGTTACACGTTAAACATTACACGTTAAACATTCCACAATAACCAGATTATACACTAAACAAAACAGGAAATAAGTGAACAATTCAATCAACATTCCTTTGCAGGACGAAACGTTGCGGGCGAAGATTCAGCATAAGCTCGACAACAAAGCCAAACCGGTCGGATCGCTCGGTCGGCTGGAATCGCTGGCCCTGCAGGTGGGAATGATTCAAAACACCCTCACTCCGGTACTTTCCAAGCCGGTGATGCTGACCGTAGCCGCCGATCACGGCATAACTGCCGAAGGGGTAAGTCCCTGTCCGGTAGAGATTACCTGGCAACAGGTACATAATTTTCTGAGTGGCGGCGGCGGCATTGGACTCCTTTCGCGAGTCTATGGCATGGAGTTGTGGGTGGTTGACGCGGGGGTTAATTACCGTTTCGCACCGCATCTGCGGCTGATCGATGCCAAGGTGGCGATGGGTTCGGAGAATTTTTTGCATCAGCCCGCAATGAGCCGGGAGCAGTGTATGCAGGCCTTCAACAACGGGCGTGAGATCGTGCGTCGTTTTGCCCAGGAGGGAACCAATGTGGTCGGTTTCGGCGAGATGGGCATCGGCAATACCACGCCAGCCTCGGCTCTGATGTCAATTGTCTGTCATCTTCCTGTTGATGAATGCGTGGGTCCGGGTGCCGGACTGAACAGCGAAGGGGTTCGCCATAAAGCGGATGTGATTAAAGCGGCTATCGAGCGGCATGGTGTGTCGGACGATATTTTCGAGAATATGGCCCGTTTCGGTGGCTACGAGATTGTCACCATTGCCGGAGGAATGATCGAAGCGGCAGTAAACCGCATGGTGATTCTGGTCGACGGGTTCATCACAACGGCGGCGATGTTGGTAGCAAGCGAAATTGACAAGAAAGTACTCGACTATGCCATTTTTGCCCACGAAGGCGAAGAGCAGGGACATCGCAAGATGTTGCGTCACATGAATGCCTCTGCAGTGCTTCAGTTGGGCTTACGCTTGGGCGAAGGAACCGGTTCGGCAGTGGCCTACGGCGTGCTGAAAGGTGCTGTGGCGGTACTTTCGGAAATGACTTCGTTCGAGGAGGCGCAGGTAATCAACACCAGCCATATCCGAATCAATTGATAGCCTCTCCCCCGGCCCCTCTCCCCAAGAGAGGGGATAATCGGCAAAAAACTATGTTATATTGATTAGTAAGGCGTTCTCCTTCTCTCTCTGGAAGAAGAGATCGTGAAGGCGGCCAAATTATAATTCATAACTTATAATCATGAGTGTCCACTAAAAAAGGACACGATTAGAAATTAAACAAATTCGGTTCACGAGAACCATAGAGATCATTGACATCATTGATATTCTTTTTGTCGAACAAGTCACGTAAGTGAGTTTTGT